>OCTW011608371.1_pt1 | contig 42757 bp, 41 predicted proteins | sample 1539671 | NCBI WGS metagenome assembly OCTW01 (sample SAMN02144230, study PRJEB22623) | gut metagenome | biome: sheep rumen | host: Ovis aries | place: New Zealand
TATTGATAATAATATTAATATAGCTAATATTATTAATATTAGTTTTTTATTCTTTTTAATAATATTTAATTTATTATTAAATTTATAACCACATTTACCACAGAAATTAGTATTATCTTTGATTATATTATTACATTTAGGGCAGTTCATAATATTCACTCCTATTCTTTAAAGAAAGAAGTTACATAAGTAACTTCTTTTATTTTAGAAAATTCATATAACTATCAAGTGTAGACGAAAGTGAGCTAGTTACTGCAGATGCCAATAGTTTTGAATATAAAATCATTAGACCTGAACCAATTATAGTTAAGTTAATTAATTGGAATCTAATTTTATCTTCTACTTCAGTTATTTCACATTCTTTATTCATTAATTCAACTACAATTAGAATTGAATATACGGCACCTGCTACTGTAACTATAGTAGATAAAGGTGACCAAATGTTTGAAAGTATTGGAGATAATAATAAGCCTCCAATAGTATATGGAATTACTGATGTTGCAGCAATTGATAGTTGTTTAATAAAGTTTGATTTCTTTTTTAGTATTAAAGAAATAATATAATATACTCCTGCTATAGCAAGAATTACTACAGCATATATTATTAAATTCTTTAATAATAATGATACCCAATCTAGTTCTTTTAAACCTTCAAAACTAATTGCTGTAGTTATTCCTTTAGTACTATATTTTTTTACTAATATTGTATCTATGATAGTAGCTAATAATGTAGCTAACATCATTACTACTGACATTATACCTGCTAAGATAAATGAGTTCTTAGTATTAGATAATGTTTCTTCATTTCTAGTGTAGTTTTTATAAGGACTCTTAAGTGTATTTAAAATATATTTAAATGCATTGTAAGATACATTTTTAACATTATTCATTGTTTGATTATTAGTTACTGGTGCAACTGGAGTAACTGGTGCAGGTGTTTTTGCAGGTGCAGCTGGTTCAGGTGTAGTGTTAACTACAGGTGTTACAGGTGCCTCGTTAGTTACAACTGGTTCAGATACTGGTGCTTCATTTACATTATTATTTGTTTCTGTGTTTGCTTGTTGTGCTTTTAGTGATGCACCACACATGACACAGAAAGCATTTTCACTTTCATTTTGTGTTCCACATTTTGGACAATTCATATATATTCCTCCTACTATTTTTACTCTATTCTTTTTAAATTATAACACATAAAAACTTAGTATGGGATACTAAGTTTTTATTGTTATTTTTGTTGACAAGCATAGACATTTTCTTCAGATAATTTAGTTCCATTATAAGTATAATATGATAAATTACCTTTATTGTCTTTTTCTATAAGAATAAAATTATTATGGAAATGTATTTGTTTACTATCTAATGATTCAGCATTTTCAATAATAGTTGTCTTTTTATCAAAATCTATAACTGATTTAGTATCGCTATTAATTACTACTAAGAAATGTCTATCATCATTTCTTGTTATAAACTTAGTTCTATCATTATTTATAGTAGTTACTACTTCTCCTTTTAAGTTAATAACATCAAATGTATTGTCATTATTTTTAGCTAGATAATAGTTATCTTTAAATGTAATATTCTGATATTCTTTTGTTAATGTTTCACCTTTAATATTTATTATTTCATAGTTTCCAGATTCTCTTACTATAGCAAGTCCGTATTCATTAAAACTATCTGCTTCTTTATATGTATTGGTAGTTATTCTTTTACCATTTATATAATAATATGAATAGTTGTAATCGTTATCTTTAACTAATACTACTTTGTTAGCCATATATTTATTGTTACTTACTAAGTGTTTATTTTCTAATGTTACAGTTTTATTTCCGTTTTCATAGATTTCAACATTACCATTTGTTTCAATAGCGTAGTTATTTTCATCAAATAATACTTTATTTGTTAAATCTAAATATTCTAGTCCGCTATCTGTAAGCTTATATGCTGATTCGTAGTTATTGCAGAATGCTATGTTATTCTTAAGTGTTACTTTTTTGCAAGTTGTTGGTAATTCATAGAAGTTTTTGTTAATCATTATAGCTTTATCATAATCTTCACCAGAAGCTTTAAAAATTATAATAGATCTATCTTCTGATACACTAGACACACCTAACCAATCACCATTTATGAAACTTACTTGTTCCTTATTTGTTAGGTCAATTAATTTATCTTTACCTATAAGCAAAATACCACTTTGTACACTTACATTAGTGAACTTGTTTGACAAATCTATTCTTAACACTTCATTACCATCTTTATCTAATATTATTCCTGGTATACCATCTTTGTAGTTGTTTCTTAAAAATATATATCCTTCTCCAACGTTTTCAAATCTTGTGTAATTAGCATATTCTTTTAGAATAGTTCCTTCGTCATTTACGATTGCTATAGTGTTATTATCTTTATATCCAATATAGTTATTTCCTAAAACACTTAATTTTGTTAAGCTTGTAGACATTCCAACGTTATGATTTGCATCAACTAGTTTAGAAACTGTTTCCGAAACTTGAACTGGTAAACCCATTTTAGTAAATGTTGAATTGTATGACATTATTATATCTTTTTCAATTATAAATTCTATATTTACACTTGCATCTAGCGGTACCATTGAATCATCTTGTTTTACTGCGTAATACTTATTGCAAATTCCTATAGCAAATGGGGTTTCAACGTCATTAGTCTTATATTCTACATTTGGCATTTCTAGATTTACAATTTCTTCACCAGTTTGTGTAGTACTTGTGTTTACTTCACCTGTACTTGTTGTAGTAGTTTCAGTGCCTGTAGTTACTGGTTTATTAAACATAAAATAACATGTAGTACCACCTGCTATAGCTAGTACTGCTACTATTCCTGCTATTATTAATCCTTTTTTATTCATTTTGTACTCTCCTATTCTTTTAATAGTATAACAAAAAAGAAACTAATTATAAATTAGTTTCTTTTGTTTTCAGCTATCATTTCCATAGGTATAGATAATTGTTTAATTCTTTCCATTATTCTTCTAGCTTTTATTTTATCTTCTGCTGTTTTTGACATAGCAAAGTGTGTTTCTAGTTCTTCTAAAGATAAGTTAGAAGTAAAGAATGTTGTTAAACCTTCATTCATTCTAGATTGCAATATAGTACCTAGTACTTCATCTCTTGACCAATCTGATACTTTTTCTGCACCTATGTCATCAATACATAATATATCTATTTTAGAATACTCTACCATTTTGGCATCGTATAGATCCCAGTCTGCTTTTAAGTCTCTTAGTATTTCTGGATAGTATATTAAATCATAGTTAACATTTTTCTTTTCTTTTAATTCATTTAGTAATGCATTAATTAGAAATGTTTTACCTGAACCAAAGTTACCATATAGATATAGACCTTTTGGTTTATCTTTAAAGTTAAAGTTAGAATAGAATTTATCTAGCCATTTAATTACATGCATTCTTTGTTTATCTTTTATATCTATATCTTTCATTCTAGCTTTAGAGTTTATTTCTTTTTCTGATAGTTTAGCATTCTTAGATTTTTGTTCTTCTATAGTGTATTTACATGGTGTATATGAAAATACTAGGCCTTCTTCAGTCATACTTGGTTTTATTAAGTGACCTTTATAGGTATTTTTACATTCATATATTCCTTTACATTTAGAACAAGTTATCATTTCATTTAGAGAGTCTTCTAGTTTAGTAGTGTTTTTCATAGCTACTTTTTCTTCTAGTTTAAGACTATTTATTAGTTTTTTAAAGTTAGGGTTTTCTAAAGCTTTTTTATAGTTTAGTTCTAGTTCATTTCTTTGTTTATTAGTTAATTTTATATTCATAGTATTACCCCTTTGTTAGTTTCCATATTTTTCTAACATACTTTCTAGTTCTTCTTGTTCTTCTTCATTTATTTCTTCTTTATTTATATTTGTATTAAACCATACTGGTGTTACACTTTCTTCTACTATTTTAGATTTAGGTGCTTCTTTATTGTATTTCTTAGTGTATGATTTGTTTTCTTTTTCTGCTAAGTCCATAGCGTCTTTCGCAGTTTCTACACCTTCTCTTTTCCATTGACCTGCAATAGTTTCTACAAATGCTGTATTAAGTTTATTATTATTTTTTCTTAGTACATAATCTATTAGTACATTTACTACTGCTGGTTTTAGTTCTAAGTCTACTAATAGGTTTTCTAATAGACGTAAGTCACGGTTAGTTGGTTGTACATTTTTATATTTAAATCTTAGGAAGTCATATGGTGTAGTATTTTCAAATACTTCAATAATTCTACCTCTTTTAGATTTATCTCCTTCTGGACTTTTTAAGTATTCTGGTTGTTTTCTATATACTAAAGTAGGTAATCTACCATGGTTATTATATTGGAAGTATTTTCTTGCTTCGATTCTTAGTGAATCTTTATCTATGAAACCTTTTTCATTTATAGCTAGTCTTATTATTTCTGACATTTTTAATGTATCTATTCCATAGGCAAATGAAAGATTATTTATTAATTCTTTCATTTTTTTAGTTAAAGATCTTTCATTTAATATGCCTTTTGGAATAGAAGATAAAATCAAATCAAAGTCTACTTGGTCTACTATAGTTAAAGGTAGAGTTTTTCTTTCTACTCCATCAAAAGTAGTATCAACTACTTCGTTTGATACTTTGAAAACTCTATCTAAAGGCATTGTAATTTCTTCATAGTCTTTTAGGTTATATGAAGCTTCTTTATATTCTTCTTTTAATAGTTCATATTCACTTCTTCCAACGTTATTATATAAGACAACATTAAATATTGGGTTTTGGAAGAATTCTTTAGGGCTTAGAGGGCTATATAATTCATAGACATAGGAATTTGGTTCTCCTTCTTGGAAGTATGTTCTAATAAGGCCTGCAGCTTCTAGAGTTTCTCTTGCTAGTTTTATACTATCTAAGTTTTGTTTTAGGATAGTCATTAAGTGATGGTGGTTATAGTCTACTGATACAAAGTAGTAACGATCTAAATCTCTCCAGAAAGTTAAATATAGAGATACTGCATTTGGACCTATTATAGGTTCATATAAGCTTATAAGATTCTTTTTATCTGATTCTGTAAGTATAGTTTTATTTACTATAACGTATTTATCCGCAGGTAATAGAGAAACCATACTCATAAAATCACTTCCTTTAAGTCATATTATAATATAAATAGATAGATAAACAAGCAAACAAAAGTTAAAAAAAGATTACTTACGTAATCTTTTAACATTCTTTAGAATTACATAGAGTAGCTTCAACTGGCTCTAGTACTTTCTTATATTTTTTTATTAGAGTTTCTTCTTGTTTAGTAGTTAATTTGTTAAACGGAATAAAGTCTTCTATACCTTCATGTATACCTACTACTTTAGAATTATTTAAAGCTATTAGAGTTGGAGTAGATAAGTGTTTTTGGTTAGTATCTACTTTAGTACCATCTTTCTTAGTTAAGTAGTAATTAGATAGATTATCTTTTAATAGTTCAACTATTTTTTGATAATCTTTTGTTCCTTCGTTAGTAGTTATTACATTTCCATTTTCATCTAGTTCTATTTTACTTTCAATGTTCTTTATATCAAAGTAATATAATTTTAATTCTTTTTCTCTTAATAGATTTGTAAGTATATTAATAGATACTCTTGTTTCTTCATCTTCTGTGTTACCTACAAATACTATTGCTGTTTTTTGTTTCTCTAATAGACTAATCATTTTAGTTTGGTCTATTGGAGTATATGGCATATATTCAGATAGATCTACTTTTGTATATTCATTTCCATCTTTATCTTTCTTACCATTTAATTTTGCAAATTCTTCAATTAGTTTTGTTTTTTCACTAGTTTGTGGTTCTGTTTTAGTTGTTTTAGTTTCGTTATATGAAATTATTCCAAATACTACTGCAACTATTAAGATTACTAGTATTAATGAAATAAATAGCATTTTCTTTTTATTTTCCATGTCTTACACCTCTTATGCTATTAAAATTATATTATAAAATAGCTTTAAATGGCAAATAAAAAGAGCTTTAAAGGCTCTTTTAATCGTTTACATCACAATTATCTACATCTAAGATACAGTTAACACAGTTAGATAGTTTATCTTTACCTGAGTTAGATATACCTGTTATCTTCATTACTTCGTCATACACAAAGTTTATTAGACCGGGGATTAAGAATATTAGTACACCAATTAATACTCTTGTAGCTATGTTTTTTGCATATTTTTTAGCATCTGCTACATCATTACCTGAAGTAATAATATTAAATAAATTAACAATACCCATTATTATGATAATAGCTGGTACTATTATTTTAACTATGTTAACTAGTAAACCTACAAACTTAAGAGTTCTTGCAACGTTTGGACTTTCGCATATACCTTCTATATCAATGTCACAGCCACCGTCTTTACATACATCTCCGAAGTCTGCATCTTGATTTGCTACACATTCTTTCTTAAATTGTTCTTCTGTACATTCAAGTTTATTTTTACAATAGTAAGCTCCTAAATTTGATTTAACACATGCTTCAGTTGAAGTTTTTAATGAAGAATTCTCTTCCATAACTACGTCTTTTCCATGAAGTGAACCATTTTGATCTTGATAACTGCTATCATAGATTCTACATACAGTTGTATCAAGTCCTCCACCTTCACAGTCTACTTTTAGTGTTCCTTTACCTTGGCAATAATTACCAAATTTTTTATCATAAAATTCTTTTTTTGCTTTATTTCTTTCATTTGGATCTGAAATACTATCAAAATCACCTACAATGTTAAATATTACTCCTTCGTTTGAATCTGGACCTCCTGTAATTTTTGGAGGATTTGTTCCATCATATTTAATAATAATGTCATGTTCTCTCATTGTATCATAGTATAGAATACATGTTCCTCCTTTTGAAGAATTGGTACTAGTATCTATAAAGGGGTTGTTATCTATATTAGATGTTGTTGGAGAAACAGCATCCTTGTTTGTTTCAACTGTTCTTTTAATTTGGTATTTTTTCATATCACTATCGTCTTTAGTTGCATCTATTAATCTAATGTATGGACATCTTATTCCAGTTTTTTCATCATTTACGAAGTCGGTATCTGTTAAATCAAATGTTATTTTACCACTTCTAATATTTAAATTTGGACTAACATTATTAATACTTACAGTACCATCACCATTTGAAGACACTTCATAAATTATGTCAATTTTTTCAATACCAATTATACTGAAATCTTTATATGTACATGTACCTTTTTGGTATTCAGCATTTACTGTATTTATATTAAATAAAGATAATAAAACTATTATCATTATATATAATAATTTCTTTTTCATATTGCTCACCTATATCAATTTTTATTTTATCAAATACTTGTTAATAAAAAAAGAAAAACTATATAGTAGTTCTTCTAGTCATTTACATCACAGTTATCTACATCTAAGATACAGTTAACACAGTTAGATAGTTTATCTTTACCTGAGTTTGATATACCTGTTATCTTCATAACTTCATCATATACAAAGTTTATTAAACCTGGAATTAAGAATATTAATACACCGATTAGTACTCTTGTAGCTATGTTTTTTGCATATTTTTTGGCATCTGCTACATCATTACCTGAAGTAATAATATTAAATAAATTAACAATACCCATGATTATGATAATAGCTGGTACTATTATTTTAACTATATTAATTAGTAAACCTACAAACTTAAGTGTTCTTGCTACATTTGGCTTTTCACATATATCTTCTATATCAATGTCACAGCCACCGTCTTTACATACATTTCCGAAGTCTGGTTCTATTTCTTCTGCTTCAACTACTTTGCCACAAAGGTTTCCATTATCACATTCATTATTGTATCTTTGAGGAGGGCATTGCTTTCTATCTTTACAATAATAATCACCATTATATTTGCAGCATGCCACAATAGTTCGCTCAGATGTATTCGGTTCAATAGTTGCTGTTACGCCATTGAAATCTGCTGCAGTATAGTTTTCATCTGCAATCACGCATTTTTCATGAATATTGTAGATATTTACCTTGCTACAATCCACTTTAACTGTTCCACCATTTTTACAGTTATCTCCAAAGTATTTTGCTGGATTTGACGCTACTTCACCTGCTGAAGAGAAATCAGTCCCTCCAGGATTATTATTAAAGAATGTTGATTGTTCACCTTTATAAGTTACAGTTGTTCCGTCAAATGTAGCAATTATATTAGAGTTAACCCCTTGGTTATTTCCATTATCATATTTAATTCTACAAGAACCGCTTCCTTGGCCTTCTTGTACGTTGTCATTTTTAAAACTTTTTGAATTAAGTTCTGTTTTATTCTCTAGTTGAATAGCTCTATCGTTTTTTGAATTTGATTTTGATAATTGAAATTCATATACGTTTAGTCCTGTTGATACTTGATCTATTTTTAGGTTTGGGCAATCTAATCCATCAGACTTTGAATTTAAAAAATCAACTCCTGTTAATTTTGATACAACATACATACCACCTTTACCATCATTGTTTTCTTTTGTTGGTTCTTCTACTATGCAAGCTGAACCTTTTCCATCTGCTGCGACCTTATATGTAAAATACACTGCTGGTATTTCATTAACTGGTTGTATTCTATATTTACAACTAATACATTTATTGTTATCGCATGAACTCTTATCTTGGCAAAGTTCTGTTGGAATTACATAAGCATTTACATTTTTAGTCAAAAATATTATCAAAAATAATGGTAATATTAAAAATTTTAGTTTATTCATATAATCACCTATTCATAATAATTCTATCAAAAAATCTTTATATTAACTAGATTAACACTTAAAAAGAAGAACTAAATAGTTCTTCTTTAGTATTAATAGTTGTCTTTATTACTTCTAATAAAAGATGGGATATCAAATTCGTCAGTGTCTTCTGTGTATGTAGTACGTTTAGGAAGGTCACGATATGAAGTATCTTCGTCTCTTTCATTAGTTTTTGGTTCTTCAGGTTTTGAATCAAATCCTGTTGCTATAACTGTAACAATAATTTCATCTTTAAGGTTAGAGTTTGGAATAGCACCAAAGATAATATTTATATCTGAGTTTGCTGCTTCTCTTACAGTTTCTACTGCATCTTCAATTTCATATAGAGTTAAGTTATCTCCACCTGTAATGTTAATAATAGCGTCTGTAGCACCATCGATAGTTGTTTCAAGTAGAGAACTTGATACAGCTTGTCTTGCTGCTTCTACAGCTCTATTATCACCTATACCCATACCAATACCGATAAGAGCAGTACCTGATTTTTCCATTACTGTTTTAATATCAGCAAAGTCTAGGTTTACGATTCCTGTTACTGCAATTAAATCTGAGATAGATTGTACACCTCTATGTAATACATTATCTACTTCTTTAAATGCATCTTGGAATGTTGTTGTTTTGTCTATAATATCTCTTAATCTATCATTTGGAATTATGATTATAGTATCAACATATTTCTTTAGTTCTTCAAGTCCAACTAAAGCATGTTCCATTCTTCTTTTACCTTCGAAACGGAATGGTTTAGTTACTATAGCAACTGTTAGAGCACCTGAGTCTTGAGCAAGTTGTGCAATTACTGGAGCAGCACCTGTACCAGTACCACCACCAAGACCACATGCAACAAATACCATATCTGCGCCTTTTATAGCTTCTTCTAATTCTTTTTTAGATTCTAGGGCTGCTTCTCTTCCTACTTCTGGGTTAGAACCTGCACCTCTTCCTCCTGTAATGTTAGCTCCAATTTGAATTTTATGTTCTGCTTTAGATGCATCAAGTACTTGCTTATCAGTGTTTACTACATAGAATTCAACACCTTGTACTCCTTCTTCTATCATACGGTTTACAGCGTTATTACCGCCTCCACCTACACCAAATACTTTTATCTTTGCAATTGGATTTATTTTTAAATTATCCATGATGCTTTACCTCCTTAATTAAAATAGCCAAAGAGTTTAGATAGTATTGATTTATCAACACGTTTTTCTACTGTTGATAAATCATCTTGCTCCTCTTCTGTTAACATTGAATAAAACACTTCTTTAGCTCTTGTTTTATCTTCTAAATATTTTATTAAACCTAAAGCTGGTTTATAGATAGCTTCTCTAGTACCTAATTCTCTTGTTTGGCCAACTTTAGCTAAATGATGGAAGACTTCATCTAAAGAAACAACAAAACCCTCTAAATCGCTTATTCCACCTGTAAACATTATATAATGTATTTCTTTTTTTGTTAAGATGTTAATTTGTCTTTTTATCTCTTTTAAATTGGAGATTATTATAGGTTTTATAAGATTAGATAGTTCATATTCATTTATAGTTATCTTTTCACCACTTTGAGTTTCATATGTCTTTTTTAGAGATGATGATGCTTCATCTAGGTTTATATTTCCTAGGTTATGTAGAGCATCTATTGAGTCTTTTTTATTTAGGCCATATGTATTATGTATTTCTTTAATAATATTATATGTTCCTTCTTTTAATAGTTTAGTATTAGTTATTAAGCCTTTATTAAATAAAGATATGCTTGTTTTTTCATAGCCAAGTTCTACTATAATGCCAATATTTTGTTCTAGTAGTTCATTTTTAAATGCGTTATAAGATGCTATTGATGTTAGAGTATAATCTACTATTTTTAAGTTTAGTTTTTTTAGTACTTTTGCTATAGGGATTATGTTTTCTCTTGGTATAGTTACTACTAGAGTTTCTATATCTAGTCTCTTACCAATTATATTTAATACTGAGCCAGTTACTTTTTCATCATCTACTTTATATGATATTGGAGTAATAGCTACTATTTCTCTATCATTATCAATTTTATTGTAAGTAGATGCTTGCATTGCATTTATAATATCGTCATTAGTGATTTGGCGTTCATCTTCTTCACCACTTAGAGTAGTCATACCAGTAGATGTGAAGAACTCAGCATTATCTTCTCTTACACCTATTATTACTTCTCTTATAGGTTCATTAATTATTCCTTCACATTTACTTCTTAATTTAGATATAGTATCTATTAAAGCTTCTTCATTTGTTACTATACCTTTTTTATAACCTTTTGTAGGTAAATATGAAGATGCAAGTATTTCAATTCTTCCTTTAAATACTTCTCCAACTACCATCTTTGTGTAGCATGAGCCAATATCTAAACTAGCTATTATTTTACGCATATTATAATCATCTACTTTCATTAGTATTATATAGAAAAAATTATAATCATTCAAGAAATTTGCACTAGAAAAAAGACTATTAGGATTTAGACTTCCTAATAGTCTTTTCATACATTTGTGCAATTTCTTCTACTTCTTCTGGTGTTTGGAAATCATATTCATATGCTTTATTTAATTCTTCTTCGCCACCTATTAAAAATAATTCTTTAAATAAGTGTTTATATGCTTTAAAGAAGTTATTATCTTTTAAGCCACGATTAAAGAATATTATTAATTTTTCTTTAATTGCTTTGTCTTCTAAGTAGAATCTAGTTACTTTATTAGCTTTGCTTTCTATTTCACAAGAATAGCTATAATTTGGTTCTTTTGGAACAATCTTTTTAATATTATCTATTCTTTCATTCATGCAAGATATAAAGTAACATGTAAGAGGTATAGCATCTTTTTCATATAATCCTAAGAAATAATGTTTAATAAGAGTTGCTATTATTTCTTTAATATCATCTAGTGATAAGTTATCTGTTTTTATATCTTTATAGTTCTCACTGAAGTTATTTAATAATTTTTTTACATAATCAAATTCATCAATATAGTGACCTTCTAGAAGATCTTTATCTACTGTACTTAATATAGCCATTTTATCTATAAATGAAATATTATCTATTTCTCTATTTAATACTTTTTCTATTGCAGGCATTGAAGGAGAGTTTTTAACTTTAAATAACATATATTTATAATAGTTATTTGGATTATGTAATTTAAAAGCATCGTTTTCAATTATACTTTTCATTAAATCTCTTCTCCATCTAAACTAAATGATTTAGCATCTGTTATTTTAATATCTACTATTTTACCAATAGAAGATTTACTACCTTTAACATTTACTAATTTCATAGTTTCTGTGTAACCCATAGTTTTAGTATCATCTTTTTCATTTATACCTGATATTAATACTTTTACTGTTTTATTTATATATTCTTTATTGTGTTTTAATGAGTATTCATTCATTAGAGTATTAAGTCTTTTTAGTCTTTCTTCTTTTACTTTTAGTGTAACAGAATCTTTCATTTTAGCTGCAGGTGTGCCTTCTCTTGGTGAATAGATGAAAGTAAATCCTCCATCAAATTCACATTTTCTTACTACATCTAAAGTGTTTTCAAAATCTTCTTCTGTTTCATTTGGAAATCCTACTATTATATCTGTAGTTATAGCTACGTTAGGTATTCTTTCTTTCATCTTATTATATAGTTCTAGGTATTCTTCTTTAGTATATTTTCTACCCATTAACTTTAAGATGTTGTTAGAACCAGATTGTAGAGGTAAATGAACATATGGCATGATGTTAGGATACTTAGCTATAACATCAATCATCTTATCTGTGAAGTTCCAAGGGTGAGATGTAACAAATCTAATACGAGGTATACCTATCTTTGCTACTTCTTCTAGAAGTGTTGAGAACTCTGTACCATCTTCAAAGTCATGACCGTAGGCATTTACGTTTTGACCAAGTAAAGTTATTTCTTGGTAACCTTCTTCTTTTAACTTCTTACATTCAGATAATATTTCATCCATCTTACGTGATCTTTCTTTACCACGAGTATATGGGACTATACAGTAAGTACAGAACTTATCACATCCAAATATAATATTAACCCAGGCAGATATTTTAGAGGCTCTTTTGAAGTTAACATTTTCTATTACGTCTCCTTCTTTAGAGTATACTTCTATATCTTGTTTACCTTTACTTGCTTCAATTAACATTGAACCAAGTTCATTAATATTATGAGTACCAAATACTATATTAATGTATGAATGGCGTTTTAATACTTCTTCTACTACACCTACTTCTTGAGACATACAGCCACCTAGACATACTATTACTTCAGGTCTATCTTTTTTTAAATGTTTAATTCTTCCCAGGTAACCAAATACTTTTTCATGGGCATTTTCTCTTATAGCACATGTATTTAAGATAATTACATCAGCTTCTTCCATTACTTCAGTACTTTGCATGCCAAATGATGATAGTATACCTTCTATTTGCTCACTATCATGTTCATTCATTTGACATCCATATGTTCTTAAATAATATTTTTTATTTAAAAATTTATTTGAACTTACTGGATTATCATAGATATATTCTACTTCATTTTTAGTTCTTAATCTCGCGTCTTTAGAGTTTGGTAAATTCATAGTTACACCTCTTTCAAGCTAATATATATTAACACATTAAAAGCATACTTAACAAGTAAGTATGCTTACATCTTTAATAATATTATTCCACATATTATTCCAATTATTATCATAATAGCTACTAGTATTATTATTGCTACTATATTAATTTTACCAGATTTATTTAGAGTATGTGTTTCTTCATTATCTTCTTTATATAGATTAGGTACTCCAGGTTTAGATAATGTTTTAACTAGAGGTTTATCTATTCCTTTAGATGAGTTAGATTCAATTCTTTCTTCTTCTCTAGTTGGAGCAGTACTTTTTAATATATTATCTAGTTCTACTACTTTATCATTTGAAATATTATTTATTACTAGAATAGCATTAGTAGAGAATGCTCCAAGAGATTCTTTACCATTCTTTAATTTAACATTTCTAGTTTCATATATTTTAGTGTTTTTAGCAAACTCTTCTGATACTTTTTTATATGATTCTAGTTCAGTACCATTTACTTCTATTTCTTTAATACTTATAAGATTATCATTTTCTTTTAAAGTATATGTTGATTTTGTTTGTTCTTCATTTATATTAACTCTTTTAGAACTATTTGGATCTTTATCAAATATTTCATCCATTACTCTTAATTCTTTATCTAAGTTAGTAGGTTCTTTTTTAATACTTAGTTCCTCTAAGCTTATTGGTGTTTCATAGGTTTCAGGATCTCCATGTACTTCTTCTTTTTCTATGTGATTCTTTTTATATTCTTCTATTGATATTGGAGTTTCTTCAATTGTTTCTTGTTCTTTAGAGTTTTCTTTTATATACATAAGTTCCTGTGGAGATAATGGTAATTTCTTTAATATTTTAATAATTAATTGTTTATCTATTAAATGTAATTTAGTATTAATCTCTAAGTAACTCTTAATATTATCTTTATCTATATATGGGTAGTCTTCGTCATATATATGATTAATTAAATATGTTTTAAATTTTTGAAAATCCATATCACCCATATAAATCCACCATTCTATTATTATATTAACATAATTAAAAAAAGAAAAAAAGAACTATAAAGTTCTTTTTTAGTTTCTAGTATCCTCCACCTGAACCAAATGATTCTAATTCTTCTGGTGTTAAGATTACTCTAATTTGCATTCTTCTTGAACCACATACAAATAGACCTTGTCCTTGGCTATATAGCTTAATATTATTCTTTTCAGATTCATTTATATCTATTAGCTTAGCTAAGTCTTCTGTAGATTGTTTTTTAAGGTTCATTACTAAGTAATATGCGGCATTATCAAATATTGCTTTACCATGAACTAATACGTTAGGTGCTGCAAAGTCTGTAGGTTGTTGAGTAATGATAATTGTACCTGTATTATATTTTCTACTACGTCTTTGGATTTGGGCTAAGAACTCTGCTCCTAATTCATTATGTGTAGATAATAATACATGTGCTTCATCTACATACATTACTGTGTTAACTGAAGGGTCTAAACATAATCCCCATGCATACTTTAATATATTAAAGAATAAAGCATTTCTTATATTATCTGAAGAGTTCATTAATTCTCTTATGTTAAATACTACAAAGTTTGAATTAATTTGAAGTGTTGTATGACCTGTGAAGTAATATCTTAATTCTCTTACTAATGGTCTTACTCTTAATTCTAATCTTTCCATGACATCTCTTTCACGAGTTTTTTCTGTCATAGATAATAATCTACCCTTAATAGTTGCGTATACATCATCAAATGTTGGATATTCTTCTCTTGTTAATTTAGAGAAATCTGTAGCTTCATCAATTTTATAACGTTTATATGTATCTTGTACTACTTCAGAGAACATTGATAATACGTCTTCTTCTATTTCTGGTTGATAGTAACGCATGAATGCATTTAATTGTTGTATTGTTTGAGTGTATGCAATTCTTGAGCCAGCTTCACTTGACATATCATCAAGACCTGTATCATTTATGATTTCTAGTGGATTTATCATACCGAATTCTCCACCTTTACCCATATCTAGGAAGTCTCCACCCATGTTACGAGTCATGTCACCAAGTTCACCTTCAGGGTCTATACAGATTACTTTAGATTCATTTCTTAAATGAGTTCTTAAAAGTAGTTTAGCTGCAGTAGATTTACCTGAACCAGATGTACCTAAGATAATTATATTAGCGTTGTTTCTACCACTTTCTTTTTTGATTTGATATAAGAATTGGTTAAATAGAATAACACCACCTGAGAAATCTACACCAAATAGTGTGGAAGCTCCAGGGTCTTTAATGCTATCAAAAATGAATGGGTACATTGCTGCAAGTGTTGTACTTGGTACTGGTGTACCAACTCTATCTTCTACATCTTGTCTTGGGAAGATTGGTACCATTGATTTAATAACTTTTTCTTGTTCAAACATTAGTGGAACACCACGCATTCCCATTCTTGAGTCAAGAAAGTTACGTACTAATAGTTTTCTTTCATCTAATTCTTCTTTGTTATCTGCAATTATCATTACGTGTAATTGAAAATTGAAGATTTTAGCTTGAGTTGAAACTAATTGTTCAATAAATTGTTCTAATGATTCATAGTCTTGTCTAATAGCCTCTTGCATAGTTTGGTCTCTTTCATCTTGATATCTTTGCTTTTGATCGGCTATTTCTTTATTAATCATTTTTTGTAAGTCTGACAATGGAATTGGAATATGTTTTGCAACAATTCTTACTCCTGGCATATTTGTTAGGTTAGATAAGTAAGCTACTGGTACATATTTAGGATATGTAACTATAGTAAGAATTGTACAAAACTTACCAGACATTTCAAATTCAGTTGGTTTAAATAATATACCTTTTGGTGCTAATTGTGCTTTTAAGTTCATGTTATGCACCTACCATTCCTGAGTATGTAAATGCATCTCCTCCATTAAAGAAGTTATCAATTACTACTCTTAAATCATTATTTGATGTTTGTTGAGCTATAATTCCTGCATTTGCTAAATCACTTATCATTTGAGATAAACGTTTTTGAATTAATTCCATTTTCTTTTCTTTAAATATTAAGTAGTACTCTGTATCTACAATATTATATTCATATGAAGCAAATCTATTTGCTTTATCTATATCTTCTTGAATTAGTTTTCTAGTTACAGCATCTTGTGCATTGTTATATTGAATTTGTAATTGAGATAAATATACATTTATATCAACTGGTCTATCTGCAACTATTAACCAGAAATCAAAGTTTAAGTTATTATAAAAGTTTTGTAATTGGAAGATTGTATTATATTGAGATGATTCATCTTGGATAAGTATGTTTTTAGGTTGTACTTTAACACCTGTTACATACTCTCCATTTTCTAATTGAATCATACCATTCATAATACCTTTAATAGGTATCCAATCTTCAGACCATTTGCTAGCAGCTTTATTTTCCTTCTTTGCCATTTAATATACACCAACCTTTCCAATAGTATCTTGTTCTATTTGAGAAGAAGACTACTATATTTGTTATTAATTGTAATACATTGTGATAATGAGGTACTGGAACTACTAGGAAGCCTGTAACAAATGCAGGCATTAATACTAGTATTGCTACTTGGAATGACATTCCTTGTAGCATTACCATTAATATAATTGTAGTTAACACTCCAGTACCAAATATTGCTAAATCAATTGGTGTAAATAAACCTAATAATAATCTAGATTTATTAGTATTGGCAGGTATCAAATATTTTCTATCCACAATAGTACTCCTTTCTTATTCTATTTCTTAGATCCATCGATAATTTGTTTAGCAAGTGCGTCAAACATCTTTTTCTGTTGTCTACCAGCATCGCTTTCCATGAATCTTCTATCTTTCTTTTCATTATCTTCAGCAAGTTGTTGATTAGTTCTCTTCTTATATTCTGGGTCTCTTTGTTTAAAGTCTTGTCTTACATCTTCTAGAATATCAGCATCTGAAGCAGTTGCTAATGAGTTTTGCTTATTATACTCGTCTAATTCTAAGTGTGCTTTATCAAATATACTCTTGAAATCGTTGTAATCTTGAGCTGCTGCTTTGTACGCAGCTGAAGTGTTTGCTGCATCAAATACTTTATGATCAGTTTCGTACTTATTAAGTATTTCTCTTTGTTTTTCTACTTCATCATAGTTACCTGTTGATTTTGCAGTATTTAATCTATTCAAAATATCTCTATAATCTTGATCATGAGCAGCATATCTATTTCTTTCGTTTTCAACTTCATTGTTAAAATCATTACTCTTTTGCATTAATTTTTGTTGATTAGCATCTATGAAACTTTGTAATTGACTTCGATCAACACTATATGTTTGACCATTCTCAGTAAATGTGTATTGTCCACTTACAAAACTGATTGCATTAAGACGATCTCTATTTCTAGTTTCAATAGCTTCTTTAAATTCTGGTTTACTTTCAAATTCATTAATAAATCTTTGATTATTACCACTGACTGATTTATTGTATCTATTTTGAATATCATTTTGTAATTTTTCATTTTTCTTTTCAATACGATTTGTTCCACCAAGAATTGATGCATTTCCTTTAATTCCAAGGGCTTTGTTAAAGTGTTGTTGTCTCATCTTGTTAAATTGTAAGGAATCTCTTAATCCTTTTAGATTTGTTGCTTTTGCGCCGTTTTGGTTTCCAATTCTACTACCATATGTAAATCCATCAAGAACGTTTGCACCATTTACCATTGCGTCATATGCACCTCCAAGTCCACCTGTAACAAAACCTGCAGCTCTACCTACGGTATTACCCAAAGCAAAGCCTCCAATACCAGCTCCTGCTGCAGCAATTGCTGCTCCAAGAGGTCCTTTGCTCTTTAAGCCTAAGTCTACTCCACCATTCTTGAATCCTAGAGTTTCTGATATCATCTTTGGTATCTCTTTTGCAATTTTTAATAAACCAAATATTAAAACTACAATAGCTAACATACCTATTACTCCTTGGCTCATTAGATCACTGATTACGTTAGACTCACCAGCTAGTGCACTTATGAAGTATATTACTGCATACATTGTTGCAATTCTTATAAATACTTCCATATATGTTTGTAATACACCTTTTAACCAGTTTTGAAATACATCTTTTTTGCTAGGTATAATTCTCATGATAATTGGTATAGGAGCTACTAATTGATAGTAAGCCATCTTAAATACACGAACTCCTAAGTCAATTACAAAACCAATCATAAAGTATACAAATAAGCATCCAGCTGCTAATGCAGGTAGTGCCATGAATGTTAAAGGTTGCTTTCCTGTTTTAGTACAAGTAGTTACATTATCACTACCGATAATATCTGTTCCTGTTGATACTGCATCTCCAAGTGATGGAATACCACTATATTCTCCATTTTCAATAATGTCTTTTTTCATATCAAACCATGAATAACCGTTTGATAAGTTAACATTACAGTTTTCAGGGTTAACAAATGTATTAAATATTAGAAATGACATTGCATCTCCATATTGTAACATTGATTTACCTGTTTCTGTTTTCATTAAGTTTTCATTGTTACTATCAGTATCAATTACTGATGTTCCTAATATAATTGCTCCAATTGTGTTTGAACCAATAATATAGTTTTGAACACGATAAGCATATGTAAATATTGTTGGAAATAATCCTAGTAACACTAGTGATGTTACTAGATTCATTGCTATCTTTCTTGCTCCTTCTTTACCAGTAAATTTATCTGGATCAACTAAAGCTTGTAATAGAGCATATGATAGATAGAAAAGCATAAATACACCTAATACGGCATATATTCTTTGTGCAAACTTGCTATAAAACTCGTCACTAAATATTTGCATTGTTGATAAATGTAGGAATAGTTTATAAAGTAAGCCTCCTAACCAATAGATACCTTGCATTAAAAGTAATAAGGCTTTATGTAAAATATTTACTCCCCAATCGATTATAAATCCCATATATCTATTCCTTTCTATCCACCAAGACTACATGTTGTTAGGTCATATAGACCAAATATTTTAAATACCAATTCTAAAATGCTTGGTAAGAGAAGTATTATAACACCAATAACTATTCTTATCATAGTCTTTTTATTTATTTTCTTAGCTTCTTCTTCAGATTTACCAGATAAAACTACTTTAATATAATCTATTACTGATAATATTATTGTTAGTGTTGGTGCTGAAACTCTAATTATTATAAATATTATATCAAAAAATTGGCCTAGTGCGTTTTTTTCTCCATCACTATTTAATAGTAGTGTTTCACATGTAGTAGTGTCTCCAGAACCATCTATTGTGAATGTTGATGATAAGTCACTATACTTATCATCTTTTGAACCATCAGCAAGTTTTTGACTTGAAGATGAGGAAGAAGATGAGGAAGATGTAGTTCCTGCTGCACCTATTGCAGTACCATCAACTGTATAATTAATACCATTGTAAGTATATACACCTTTTTCTGTACCTGTAACATTACAATTGTCACCAGTGTAAGTTGCTTCCCACATGCCTCTATTAATATGATTAACTATGTGACGTTGTATCATGTCATCAGAGTAACTGTTTTTTGTTGTTACATAAGTAACTCCAGGTGTTGTTGATGAGTCTGCAAAACCACTTGGGTTTAATACTACTATTTGTCCTTCATCAGTTACATTTGATAGTGCTATGTAGTGCCCATTAGCACTTTGTGTGAATAAACATCCATCTACATTTCCGTAATATTTACCATATGTAAGGCTTCTTCCACAGTTTATAGATGCTATTAACATTTTATTAGGTTGTCTTAATATATTTTTGATATTTTCTACAGTTATTTCACTTCTTGATAATTGTCTAAAACTAAGATGGTATTTTGCATTCATTTCTTTTGCTGCAGGTACAACTTCATTCATTAATGTTGTTGCATCAAGGGCTCCTCTTATAGAAGCTGTTAGTTGAGAGTTTGAACATATGTCATTTCTTATTGTTTCTGCTGTTACTGATGAATCAGAAAGATTAGCTACTAACATAGAATATGAAGTTGGCATACAACCTCTACTACGATAGATTTGATCACCTGTGCAATATGGTTTATTTGCAACTGTTGCATCGTCATTTTGAGCGTACCATATCTCTTCCATTGCCGCAGGCTTGCATGCATTTTCAGCATTTGCTATCGGAGTAAATAGTAAGCTTAAAATTATAGTTAAAGTTAATGACAACTTTTTTTGCATATGCTCTACCATCCTTTCTAGATTATATCAAATATAATCGTTATTTACTATATAACTATCCTGCCATTCCTGGTCCGGCACATAGTGATATGTCATATAGTCCAAATATATGGAATAATAATTCCAGTATATCTGGTAATAGAAATATAATTATTCCAATTACAATTCTTGTAATAAGTCTTTTTGTAACTTTCTTTCCATCTGCATTATTTGGATCTAATAGTGACTTGGAGTATTCTAATATTGATAAAACAATTGTTATTACTGGTACTGATAATTTAATAATTACATATATTATATCTAAGAATTTTTTTAAGGCTGTTTTTTCTCCATCAAAATAAAGTATTGAATCACAATGAACATCAACTTCGCTTGTAGTTAAAGGTGCAAAAATATTTTTATATTTATCAGATGTAGAACCATTCTCCATTTTTGAGTTGCTACTACTAGAAGAGTTAGAGTTACTATATGCTTCGTCAGGCCATTTTTTATACCTTAATGCATATTGCTTGTCGTTTCCTATATTACCAAATTGAGGGCCACTTACACCGCTAGTTGTACTATGTATAACTTTCATTTGACCTTGAGAATCTTTTCCAATATAAATCAATACATGATTAGGTGCATGCTCATTATCTGTAGAGCATCCTTTATTATTTTTTAAAATAATATCTCCAGGTTCAATATTAGAGAAGTTACCATCTGATACAATTACCTCAAAGTTTGCTTTATCAGTTAGAAAGTTTTGTGTACATTTTTCACCAATATCGTAGCCAGACTGGTAAAACGCCCATGAAACAAAACCTGAGCAATCAAGATACTTTGGATTTGGATTTGATGGAGCTGCTCTTAATCCCATTGAATATTGTACTCCCTTACCAATGAGACTAGATCCTTTTTTTATTACATCTACTCTTCCTTTTGATATATTTGATGGCCATGATTTAGATACATCTTCTAGCATTTTCTTTGCTTCATCTGTAAGATCTGCATCATCAAATTTAATTTCTTCTTTAACTTGTGTATTAACTCCTGATGATGAATCTTTTTCTATTTCTTTAGTGTAATTAATTATTCCATTTGCTATTAAAGTTGTATTTGATGCAAATGTTGTTCCTGTTAGGGACGATAAGTTATCTCCTACTATTAGAGAAGTAGCTGGTATTTCAGAATATTTTATCTCATTATTCATTGCATCTCTTTCACCGGTTTGATTTTCTAAAGTTACCCCACTTGATTTTAGATTAGTTAAAATATCTGAACATAGTTCTTTAGATTTATTATTAATTCCTGTTGTATTATTAGTTAATTGTGCATTTCCACTTTTTAAATATTTGCAAGCCATTCCTTTTGCTTCAGAACTATTTTCATGTTCTATTCCTATATAGATATCTGCTGTATTATTTGCAATAACCATTCTAGCAATATCATCTAATCCTGCACTATTAAGCATTAGTACTTGATAACCTTCTGTTAATAAATTATCTCTTACTGCGTTTGCAAATGTTAAATTTGCTTGGGATGCAGTTGTTCCGCTTGAAAGAGAAAATGCTTGTGTATATGGATTAATGGCAATTGTAACATTGTTTTTTTCACTTGGAGTATAAAGAATAGCACTGCCAGATGTAGTAGTTGCTTTGCTTGTATTAGTCCATGTGGAGTCTAAGGTAATTTGTTTTGATGTCACTTCAGCGTTAACTGGTATAGCTATTAATAGTAATAAAATATAAAGTATTTTTTTCATTGCAAATTCCTTTCTATATACATGTCTCGATATTATATAAACCAAATAAATTAAATACTAATTGTAGGATAAATGGAAGTAAAAAAATTAATAAGCCAATTATTAATCTTATAGTTACAGTTTTCATTACTGATTTAATTTCTTTTTCTGTACCATTAATAATATTTCTAGTAAAATCTAGAACTGTTAAGATTATTATTATTACTGGAGTAATTACTTTTATTATAGTAAATAGTATATCTATAAAATCTCCTAGTGGGGTTTTATCTCCGTCTTTGTTAATAAAAGCAGTACAGCTTTTATCTTCTTGGTTATTTTGTAGTGGAGTAATTAGATTTGGATAAGAATCTGTTTTAGAGCCGGATGACATGATTAGATCCATTCTTGTAATGTTATTAATTTCTAATGCATTAGTAGTTAATGGCATTATTAGCAGAACTGCTATTATTAATAATTTTGTATTTTTCATAACTCCACTTCCTTTTAACATTACAATTATAACATATATAAAAAAAGAACTGAGTATTTTTCAGTTCTTTTTAGCTACATTTTGAAACATCCCAAATGCAAGTAAAACATTCATTGTAATTACTTTGAACATCATTTTGGAAACCACTTACCCATCCAAATATAAAGTCCACAAATGATGGTAAGAAAAAGATTATTACACCTGCTGCCAAACGTTTTGCAACTGTCATTGCAGCTGGCTTTAAGTCATCTGGTTTTGGACCTACCATAGCTTTTGCAAAGTCTACAAATCCTAAGACTATTATTATTATTGGAATGAATATTTTAGCAACTTGTACAATGTGGCCAATGAACTTAACTGTTGGACCAAGTCCGGCATTTTCACCTGTACAATATGCTGCATTAACATTATTTGCAAATACTATTATAGAAGTTAATATAAATGTCATTAAATATTTTAGTTTTTTCATGATAACCTCCCGTTAATTATTACTTGGTTCTTTAGCTGTAACTACGTTTTTTTCACCTGTGTTAGGTGTTGTAGTTGTACTGCTTGTGTTTGTTGTAGTAGTTGAGCTTGAATTACCAGATGAAGATTTAACACATTGATCTACATTTAATACACATTTAGCACATGCTCTAGTGTATCCACTCATTTGTGTCCAACCTGCTACTAAGTTAAATAATAAGTATACTATTGTAGGTATTAAGAATATTACAACACCTGATATAGCTCTGAATATTAATTTTCTTATTGCACCCTTTACTTCTTTTTCTTCAGTTACCATAGCTTTTCCAAAGTCTACTATACCCATGATTATTAATATAATTGGGATTATAATTTTAAATATTTTTACTATTTGACCAATGAATTGTAGAGGATCAGCAAGTTTATTACAATATGCACTTTCTTCAGCTGTTATAGTGTTTGTAGTTGCTGCTCTTTGGGCTTTTTTTGCTTCTTTTTGTGCTTCTTCTTGTTGTTTATTTTTAAGATCATCTAGGTATTCTTGTTGTTTAGTATTATCGTAATAGTATGTAACTCCTTCTAGAGTTACTGAGCTTTGTCCGATTGTTCCGCCTCTTTGTATTATTTGTTCTTGTGTGTAAGTATTGCAATGTCTTTCAGACTTACACAATACAAATGAATAATTATTATCTCTATATAGATAATTAGTTAAGGCATCTACTTTAATAGTAAAGCCTGCTAGTAAAATTGTTGCTATTATTAATAATTTCTTTTTCATGTTAACTATCCTTTCATTTTCCACAGTCTTCACTATAAGTTAGAATACATTTTGTACATTCAGAGAAGTTATTATTGTTAAATGTATCTACCCATGTGAATACAAATTGAATTAAACCTGGTAATAGGAAAATAAATACTCCAGCTATTACTCTTACAAACATTGATAAGGCCATTGTAGTTAGTTTTACATCTTTTATAGCTGTTACTGCTTTATAAGCATCTATTAATCCAAATACTATTATTAGTATTGGAGCTACCCATCTAGCTATATTTAAAACCCATCCAACTATTTTAGTTACCATAATGTAACCTTTTTCTTTACAAACATCACTTGTAGAACTAATAGAATTATCTATGTTATAGTCATATCCATCTGTTTTAGCTAACATAAATACTTTAGGTTCTTCATATATTTCATATGCTTTAGTATCTTTAATTGTTACTAAAAATAATGTAAGTAGAAGTATTATGATTGTAAGATATTTTAGTTTTTTCATATTATCTCTTCCTTTAACATTCTAATTATAACAAATAAAACTAGGTTTTACACTAAATAATATCTATATGTAAATAAAAAAGAATCTCTTTTTAGAGATTCTTATTTATATTAGTCAGTTCCCCAAGCTCTATCTGCAGCAGTTACGCATGAGTTTCCACCTGGATTAACAATACATTCTTTACATTCATCAAAGTCATTTTTAGCAGTTGTATTGAAATTAGATACTAATCCCATGATTACACTTATTAATGTTGGGATTAAGAAGATTACAACACCAGCGATTACTCTGAATGCTAATTGTTTTACTGCTTTCTTAATATCGTCTTCTTTTGATCCTACTACTGCTTTTCCTAAGTCAATAATTCCGTAAATAATTAAAATGATAGGAATTATAATTTTGAATGCTAATAAAATGTAACCAACGATTTGCCAAATATTTGCAGAACTATAGCAAATACCTGTATTACTTCCGATGTCAGATGTTAACATATTTATACCTCTTTCCTTTTTTATTATAGTTTAATTTTAAATTTAATATAGCATAAAGTCAAGAAAATAAGCTTGTAAATAAACATGCATTTTACTTATTATTTCTTTTTCTTGTCTTTTTAGTTGTTGTTATATTTATTGTTTCTTCTTTATATTCTTTTTCGTTTTCTTTTTCTTCTTTTATTTGGGTATCTATGACACATGTATTGGATACTAAGTCATGTAAAGATAAGTTATCTCTTCTAATAAACAAGAATGCTATATCTATATATAGTAATATAGTTCCTGCATTTGTAATAACATTATTTATATTATAGAAGTTATCACTATTAAGAGTTAATATTGCTATTATTTGAGCTATTTCAAATAATACATTTTTAGCTACTAATACTCTTAAGAAATAATTACCTAGAGTTAGTTTTTTTCTCTTATCTTTTTCATTTACCATTTTTAAATTAAATAGCTTTTTACCTAGTGTTTCTCCATCCATTAGTAATGGGACTACGGTAAAGTATAGTAGTGTTACTATTAGAGTTACTATTTTTGTATGAATAGTGTATTTACTTATGTAATACATTATTGGTTTAATACTACTATCATAGTCATCTTTTGATAATTCATTATTTACATACTGAGTAGTTATACTAACTAATTCATTATATTTTTCTTGGTAATCTACTTTATTTGGATTAATTATTGGTATTAATGATATTAAGAACGATACAATAAATACTAATATTAAATCAAATAGAAAAGCATTTATACGTCTAACTAATAATTTGTTCATTTGTTCATTTCCTTTCATCTTAATAATTATAGCATACTTATAAAAAGAGTTGGTTATTAACCAACTCTTAGTTATTTTTAGGTACTATTAATTCTTTACCACCCATGTATGGTTGTAGAGCTTTTGGAATCTTAATAGATCCATCTTCTTGATAGTTATTTTCAATTAATGCTATTAAGCCTCTTGGAGAAGCTACTACTGTGTTATTTAGTGTATTTACTAAGTAAGTACCATTTTCACCTTTAGCACGAATTTGTAAACGTCTTGCTTGTGCATCACCTAGTGTAGAACATGAACCTACTTCAAAATATTTCTTTTGACGTGGTGACCATGCTTCTACATCACATGATTTAACTTTTAAGTCTGCTAAGTCTCCTGAGCAACATTCTAAAGTTCTTACTGGTATATCCCAGTTTCTAAAGATTTCTACAGTGTATTGCCACATCTTATTATACCAATCCATTGCTTCTTCTTCTTTACATAGTACAATCATTTCTTCTTTTTCAAATTGATGTACACGATATAATCCTCTTTCTTCTATACCATGAGAACCTACTTCTTTTCTAAAGCATGGAGAGTAAGATGTTAGAGTTATTGGTAGTTTTTCCTCTGGTATTATTTGATCTTTAAATCTACCAATCATAGAATGTTCTGAAGTACCTATTAGATATAGATCTTCATTTTCTATTTTATACATCATATCATCCATTTCTTTAAATGACATTACGCCTGTAACTACATCGCTTCTTATCATGAATGGTGGAATCACATAAGTAAATCCTTTTTCAATCATATAGTCTCTTGCATAAGCAATCATAGCTTCATGAAGTCTTGCTATATCACCTAGTAAGTAATAGAAACCCATTCCTGAAGTTCTTCCTGCAGCTTCTTTATCAATACCACCTAATCTTTCAATAATATCGGCATGATGTGGTATTTCGTATGATGGAACTACTGGTTCACCAAATTTTTCATTTTCAACATTCTTAGAGTCATCTTCTCCAATTGGTACAGATGCATCTATAATATTTGGAATAACTAACATACGTTTTTTAATTTCTTCTTCTAGCTTAATTTCTTGTTCTTCTAGATTAGTTATTTCATCATTTATTTTTTTGACTTCTAGTTTAGCAGTTTCAGCTTCTTCTTTTTTACCGTCTTTCATTAAAGAACCTATTGCTTTAGAAGTTTCGTTTTTCTTAGCTCTTAGAGTATCAGCATTTACTCTTGCTTCTCTCCATTTAGTATCTAAGTCAAATACTTCGTCTACTAATGGTAGTTTTTCATCTTGGAATTTCTTTTTAATATTTTCCTTTACTAAATCTTTATTTTCTCTTATTAACTTAATATCTATCATATAAACCCTTCCTTTCGTTAATAAAATAAAAAAGGATGGTATATAAGGCGTCACGTAGACTATACCATCCTTTAGTTTAACTTTTATGTTTTTAACGGTAACACCGGGTGTTATTACACCTCTCAGAAAGTAGATTCACAAAGTATCTTTCGTTATTTACACCAACCATAACGTCTCTTTATAAAGATAGTTTTGTTACTAGTCTTTCGTCAACAAGTTAGCTAGATTATAGCATAAAAAAAAATCCTTTTAAAGGATTTTTTATTTTCTTCTTGGAAGTTCTATTTTCTTTGGTAATTCAATAGAAGGTTTAGATACTTCTACTGGTTTTACTTCTTCTTTTTTCTCTTCTCTAGATACATATACTGAAGAGAATACTTCTGGTCTTGGAACTTGTTTTACTGGTTCTTCTTTTTCTTCAGTAAAGATATTTAGAGGAGCTTCTTTTTCTTCAGTTAATACTGGATTAGTTAATTCTTCTTTAATTGGAGCAGCCACTTCTTTTGGAGTGTTTTTAGTTTGCTCTTCAGGAATATTAAAATCTTTAATTTCTTCTAGTTTAGGTTCTAAGTTAATAGATGGCATTGTGAATTCTTCTTTAATTAGAGGTTCTTCTTCGTTTGCTTTTGGTGTAGGTGACCCTTCAGTATTCTTTCCTAAGCTATCTAATTCTTTAGTAATTGCAGCAGCTAAAGCATCAAAATCAAATTCTTTAGTTTCTTCTATAGCTTCTTTAGAGTTAATAGGTTCTTCATTTATAGTTTTTTCCTCTGCTGGGATGAATGAATCAGGTTGTGGTTCAAATGAAGGTTCTACAAATGAAGCTACTTTATCTTCACTTATATTCATTTCAAATGGATTTGGAACGTCATAAGTTTTAAGATTTTCTTCTTTTGGTTCTTCTGTTTCTGTTGTAAATACTGGTTTTGATTCATCAGTATTCTTATCTTCTTTTACTTTTTTATCTTTAGGTTTAGAGTCTTTTGCTCCAAAGAATAATACCATTACAAATAAGATTACTAAAATTCCTATTACTATGAATAGGTATATTCCAAAGTTTTGTATACTAAATAATTTATCTAAAAAATCCATGTGTTACCACCCTTTTATTCCTTACTCTTTTATATTCTAACTAGATAATAGCATAATTAAAAGTGTTTAGTCAATAATATTAAAAATAAGTAGAGCTTAAGCTCTACTTATTGTATTTATTCATTTGTGCCATGACTTGATTTATTTGCTTTTGAGAAGCAGGTCTTCCCATTTGAGCAAACATTGCTTTAATCATGTTTTCATTTATTGGTGGATTCTTTTGCATGTATTTTTTAGTTAATACACGTGATAGTAATACACCTATTACTAATCCAATTACTAAACCAATAATTATTAATAATATATCATGTAACATTATTTAGCCTCCTCTTGTGCACGTGATTCACGAATAACTAAGATCTTGATTGTACCTGGATATTGCATCTCAGTTTCAATCTTTTTCTTCATGTCTCTTGCAATTTTAAATGCTTGTGAATCATCTACTTCGTTAGGTTTAACCATAACACGTACTTCTCTACCGGCTTGCATTGCAAATGTTTTTTCAACACCTTCAAATGAGTTACCGATACTTTCTAATTCTTCTAATCTCTTAATATAGTTTTCTAAAGAATCATTTCTTGCACCAGGTCTTGCTGCAGATAGAGTATCTGCTATTTCAACTAATACTGAAATAGTTGAAGTTTGAGCTGTATCACCATGGTGAGAAGCTATTGCATTTTGCACGATTGGATCTTCTTTATATTTCTTTGCTATAGATAAACCTAATTCTACATGTGAGCCTTCAACTTCAAAGTCTATGGCTTTACCTATATCATGTAATAAACCAGCTCTTTTAGCTAAGTTTATATTTTCACCAAGTTCACTTGCCATTAAGCCACATAATTGTCCAACTTCAATTGAATGTTTTAAACAATTTTGACCATAGCTTGTACGGAAATTTAATTTACCTATTAGGTGTACTAATTCTGGATCTACTTTAGATAGTCCAAGTTCATATAAAGCGTTATTACCTAATTCAGTAATTTTATTATCCATATCTTTTGTAACTCTATCGTATATTTCTTCAATACGTGCTGGATGGATTCTTCCATCTTTAATTAGAGTTTCAATAGTAATTCTTGCTATTTCCCTTCTTAATGGATCAAATGAAGATATTGAGATAGCTTCAGGAGTATCATCAATAATTAAATCTACACCTGTAACTGATTCGATAGTTCTTATGTTTCTTCCTTCTCTACCGATTAATCTACCTTTCATTTCATCACTTGGTAATTGAATTGTTGAAACTGTTTGTTCTGTTGCAACATCATCAGAGTATCTTTCCATTGCTTCAACAATAATACTTTTAGCTTGTTCATTTGCTTTTAATCTAGCAATATGTTCTTGTTCTTTGATGTAGTCTGCTATTTCTTTGCTCATTTCCTCTTCTGTCCTTTTCATAATTAGGTCGTGAGCTTTTTCTTTGGAGAATTTTGCTACTTCTTGTAAAGTAACCATTTCCTCTTTTAGTAGTTCGTCCATCTTATTATTTTTTTCTTGTAATTCTTTTTGTTTAACTAATAAATTATTTTCTTTGTCATCTAGTGACATGTCTCTTTTTTGTAGAAGTTCATCTCTTTTATCAAGACTTGCTTCTCTTTCATGTAAGCGATTTTGTTCCGCAGCTATTTCTGCTTTTTTTTCTTTAACTTCTTTATCTGTTTCTTGTTTTATTCTATAACTTTCTTCTTTTAGTTCAAGAAGTCTATCTCTTTTTTCTTTTTCAGCTTCACGTTTTGCTTTTTCTAAAAACTTATCAGCCTTTGATTTAGTGCTTTTATGATAAATATAACTGAATAGGACAGATAAGGCTATACCTACCACTAAGCCAAGAATTAAAGTTAAGATGGGCTCATGATTCATTGGTCCCATAATAAACTCCTTTTCTTTAATAGTTGTATTTAAAATAATACAATCTATGATTTTATTATAAGAAAGAATAATTTATTTTACAAGGAAAACAAGGAATATAAAAAGAATGCTTAAAGCATTCTTAGTATAGTTTAGAAGCTATTGTCATTCCTGGTGTAACATTTAAATAATCAGATGCTTCTTTAGTTATTATTTCTTTTGCTGTTGCTTCTTTTGTAGCTGTTTTATATACATTTGCTACATCTAGATATATTCCATCTTCAATTAGAGTATTGTTATTTATAAATATATAGAATAATAATGTTACATTATCTTCTATTTTTTCATAACCAATTATAGTTTTAATATTACCATCATTTTTTTCTATATAATTAAATGATAAGTTATTTATTTCTTTAGTATTAATAATATAATTATTATTTCTAATAGCTGTTTCTATGTTATTTAATGAAGTATTTGGTAATACGTTAAATGCATATATAGCATTGTAGGCATTGTCGTAATACATATTCTCTATACCTAGTAGATTAATTTCTTCATCTTCTGTAGTTAATGATATTAATCTATTTGGTATTTCAATACTATAACCATTTATATTTGTAGTTAATGTTTCTTTTACTACTTCTGTTTCTTTTGGTTCTTCTTTTATTTCTATTGGTTTAGCATCATTTATATCTTTAATTATAGTGAATATTAATAAGCCAATTATTACTATAAGTATTAAAATTATTATATAAAATACTATCTTATTCTTCTTTTTTGATGTGTTGTTCATTTTTACTACCTTCTATTCTCATATATTAAAATACTAACATATTTATTTATATAAAAAAAGAGATTATAAAATCTCTTTGTTAACTATTTTTTAATTCTTCTTTTTCTTCTTTAGTTGGTTTATCAAAGCCATAGTGTAATCTTACTTTATGTTCTAATTCTTCTTTTAAGTTTTTATCTGACTTAAGAATTGATTTAAAGTTTTCTCTACCTTGGGCAATCTTTTCACCCTTGTATGAGTACCATGCACCTGATTTTTCTACTATACCTAAGTCTGATGCCATATCTACTATTTCACCAGCATGAGATACACCTTCACCATACATAATATCAACTACTGCAGTTTTAAATGGTGGAGCTACTTTATTCTTAACAATTTTAACATTTGTTTTGTTACCTATAACGTTTGCTCCATCTTTAATTTGTTCTCCTCTTCTTACATCAAGTCTAACTGACGAATAGAATTTTAGAGCACGTCCACCTGGAGTAGTTTCTGGATTTCCAAATAATACTCCAACTTTTTCTCTTAATTGGTTAATAAAAATTGCTGTAGTGTTTGTTTTATTAATAGTACCTGATAGTTTTCTTAGAGCTTGAGACATAAGTCTTGCTTGTAAACCTACGTGAGAGTCTCCCATATCTCCATCAATTTCTGCTTGAGGAACTAGTGCTGCAACAGAGTCTATAACAATAATATTTACTGCTTCACTTCTAACTAGTGCTTCACATATTGCTAAAGCTTGTTCACCAGTGTCTGGTTGAGATAATAATAACTCATTTATATTAACGCCTAAGTTTTTAGCATATACAGGATCTAGAGCATGTTCTGCATCTATGAATGCTGCTCTTCCTCCATTTTTTTGGCATTCAGCAATTGCATGAAGTGCAAATGTGGTTTTACCTGATGATTCTGGTCCAAAGATTTCTATAATTCTTCCTTTTGGGTAACCACCTACACCTAAGGCAACATCAAGTGCTAGAGAACCTGATGAAGTCACTTCTACTTCCATGTGTGAGTTATCACCAAGTTTCATTATGGCACCTTTGCCAAATTGTTTTTCTATACTTTTTAAGACTTCTTCTAAAGCCGCATCGTTTTTATTTGTTTTCATGAATAACCTCCCAGTTAATGTGTTTCACAGTTCTCATTTTATATTAGTAAATATTGGATGTCAAGAATTAACATCAAACATTTGTTTTATATGTTTTTATATTCAGATTTATATAAATTTTCTATAGCAAAAGTGTGTTTATTTGAATCTTTAATTTTACAAATTTAAGGTAATCTATAAAAACTATTAAATAAAAAAAATTGGATTAATCCAATTTTCTATATTTAAAGTAATGACTAATTGCACTTATCAAGTAAGTTACTACACCTATATCAATTAGTAGATCTGCAACATATATTCCAAATGCTTCAAATGGTAAGTTATAGAATAACATTAAGGCTGATCCTAAGAATATTAATAAAATAGATAACTTATCTAGTTTATTTGGTAGAAGTTTTTCTCTTTTATCTAAATATAATGGTCTTAAAGTCATTATTAATATTTCTCTAGTTATTAATATAATTGGTACAATTACATTTATAAATCCGTAGAATGATAATGTAGTTATTGTTATTAATATTAATAGACTAGTTGCAAAGTTTGAAAGACTTCTTGTTTTTAATTCATAGTTTCTTCTTGAAATACTATTTCCTAGGTAGTATAGAACTATTTCTATTACATATAGAAATCCTGCAATTAAAAATTTTACATCTACTAGTATTTTTCCCATCACTAAGATTTCTTTAGTATTTATTCCTATTTCATTAAAAGGGAATGATATAACTAATAGAATTATTATAGTTAAGATTATTCTTGTTACTGATAATTTATTTGCTAGATTCATTCTAACCTCCAATTATTGATATAGTAATAATAGCCCATGTTAGGATTAAGAACATAGTTAATCCTATTATTATGTTTACCATTACATAAAATTTATCACTGTGTTTTTTTGATGGTTTAGTATAAGGACTTGGTACTGTTTGTTCTTGTTCTTTAATTTGTTTTTCTACTTCTTTTTCAATATCTTTTAAAGGTATCTTAGAAGTATATTCAAATATATATTCATTAAAATCATTTATGATTTCATCTTCATTTAAACCTAAGTATTTAGCGTATGTACGTATATTATCTCTTAGTTCATATATATTTTTAAATGAACCTATAGTACCTGCTTCGATATTTTCTAATACTACATCTTTGATATTTAAGTCCTTGCTCGCTTCTTCTATAGATACTAGAGATGAAGTACGAGTAGTTTTTAGCTTTTCTCCTATCCCATTCATATAAACACTTACTTTCTTATTAAAAAAAATAACTTATAAGCCTTGTTCTGTACGAGTAAACTCGCGACAAATATTTATCTACCTTTCGGTCTCATGATTTGTTTTAATTCCATTTCATGAGCTCCCCTACCAAATTTGGGTTTCTTGCGTGTGGGGTTTACCACGTTCCACTTCCGGGATTGCTCCCTTCTTCGTCACTTTGGCACTTTATGGCTAATTTAATCCCAGAGGGATTATTTCGCCGCCGTTAGCTAAAAAGCTACCTAGGGTTATTTATTCCCCTAGCACATAAACTACAATCATTTCAGATTGTGCAAGCAAGGACTTTCCTCAAGCACACTAGGTACCAGCATTTGTCCAGTTATTTTTTTAATTAATCTTCTCTATTAAATTTAGAGTATACAATTTTCTCTAGTTGGCTTAATCTTCTCATGATGTCTAAGTTTGAAACTTCTTCTTCATGAGAAGGTTTAGAATCTAATTTAGTTTCTAAAGAACGGTTTTCTTTCTTTAGATTTTCTATTTCTTCTTCTAAGGCTTTAATTTCTTTTGCTTGACGACGAATCATTTTAGTAAATTCTGTATAATCCATGATTACTTCATCAAGAAAATGGTCAACCTCTTGTGGTCTATATCCTTTCGCATCAATTTTAAATTCTTTTTCAACTATCTCTTCAGGGGAAAGTTTAATTTTTTCATTTAACACAAGTATCACTTCCTTAATAAATATTATCAAAACTTATAGTTATAGTCAATTAAGTCTATCTTTTAATAATACTTTATTTATAGTATAATCTTTGGACAGGTGATTTAATGAATTATCCTAATAATATTAAAAAAGTTAAAACTGCTAACAAAGTTATTACCTATGGAAACAGAGGTATGGGACTAGAAAGTTTAATTAATGAATCTTGTGAATATTATAATGAAGTTGATAGAGCTTTAATTTATAAAAAGCCTACTCCAATAGGTATAAGTGAAGCCAGTTATAACAGTAAAGGTAGAGTTATTAAAAATGGTTACTTTAAAGCTCCATCCACACTTGATTACAATGGTATATATAAAAATAAATATATAGAATTTGAAGCTAAGGAAACAAGTAATAAAACTAGTTTTCCACTATCAAATTTTCATGAGCATCAAATAAAATATATACCTCGAGTATTGGCTCATGGAGGAATTTGTTTTATAATAATGAAGATAAATAATATAATCTACTTAATTAAAGGAAGTGATTTTGTTTCTTTTATTAATAATAATGAAAGAAAAAGTATTCCTTATGATTGGATAGTTAAAAACGGATTCGTAATTAAAGAAGGTTATAATCCAGCTTTAAACTACTTAGATGTAGTAGATGAAGTTTATTTTAAAGGAGAATAAAAAATGGCGAAGAAAAAGTTTAAATTAAAAAGTCCTACTCAAATTAAAGAGGCTTTAAGTAAGAATAAAGAAACTAAAAATAAAACCAAGAAGAAAAGAAAGAAAAGAAATCTTCATATAGGTAGAAAGCTTCTTACTCTTATAGTATTTGGTTTAATACTTGCTGCAGTTTCTACTATTGCATTTGGACTTTATATAGTATTTACTGCACCAGAATTTACACAAGAAGCCTTATATAATAAGGAAGCTAGTGTAATTTACTTTAAAGATGGCTCAGTAATGACTAGACTAGGTTCAGAAAACCGTGTTATTAAGTCATACGAAGAATATCCTCAAGTACTTGTTGATGCATTAATAGCAACAGAAGACTCAAGATTCTTCCAACATAATGGTCTTGATGCAGCTCGTTTTATTAAAGCTACTCTAGGTCAATTTGCAGGACACTCTGATGCCGGTGGTGCATCTACTTTATCAATGCAACTTGCAAAGAATAACTTTAATGGTTCTGAATCAAGTGGTTTAGAAGGTATCATTCGTAAGTTCAAAGATATTTATATGGCCGTATTTAAAATTGAAAAGAATTATACTAAAGAAGAAATTATAGAAATGTATTTAAACTCTTTATGGTTTGCTGGTGGAGACACTAATACTGGTGGTATCTATGGTGTTGAACAAGCTTCTAAATACTTCTTTAATAAATCAGTAAGTGACTTAACACTACCTGAAGCTGCAATGCTTGTTGGTATGGTTAATAACCCTACAATTTATAGTCCATATATTTATCCTGAGTATGCAGAAGATAGAAAAGATACAGTATTATCACTTATGAATAGACATGGGTATATTACTGAAGAAGAAATGAAGGATGCTCAAAATATTGATATTAATACTTTAGTTGTTAAGAAATCTTCTTCTACTACTTCTCCATATCAAGTATTAGTTGATTATGTTAAAGATGAAATCTTAGATAAAGAAGGAATAGACATTTATACCAATAGTTATAATGTATACACTACTTTTGATAGAAATGTTCAAGATGTAATTAATAACATGCAAAATGGTGCTGCTACAGAATTTAGAGATGAATTAGTACAAGTTGGTGTAGCTGTTACTTCTATAAGTGATGGATCTATTTCAGGTTTAGGACCAGGTAGACATTATGTAGCTCAAGGTGATAATAGAGCAACAACTAGAAACCAACCAGGTTCTACTATTAAGCCTTTAATCGATTATGGTCCATTAATTGAATATAATAACGCATCTTCTTCACAAATGTTTCTAGATGTTAACTATACCTACAATGCTGGTGGTACAGTTAATAACTGGGATATGTCACATAAAGGTGCAATGACTATGAAAGATGCTTTATCTGCATCAAGAAATGTTACTGCTGTACAAGCATATCAAATGAATAATAAAGATAATATTAAGAAGTTCTTAAATGGACTTGGAATTGATGAAGATAATTATGGTTCGGGTGGTTTGTTTGAATCATTTGCAATTGGTGGTTTACCTTATGGTTTATCTCCATTAGAGTCAAGTGCTGCTTACGCTGCATTCTCAAGAGGCGGAGATTATATCACTCCTTACTCTTATACAAAATTAGAAAATACTGAAACTCAAGAAGTAATTGAATTTAAACCAACAAGAACAAAAGCTATGAGTAAAGAAACTGCTTGGATGGTGACTGATATGTTACTTCAAGCTACAAGAGAAGGTGTTGGTGGAAATATTTCTTATAACTTAAGAGGTACAATCGCATCTAAATCTGGTACAACAAATATTTCTTCATCTGATGCAAGTGCTAAGGGTGTATCTGTATACACTACTCCAGATCACTGGGTTAATACTTACAATAGTAAATATGCTATTTCTATGTGGTATGGATATGATAAGAAAGATATGGATGGAGATCACTACTTAACAAGTAACTCTGGTACTGCTGCAAGAGGTGCTATATCTGCATATCTTGCAAATAACATATTAACTACAGGTGAAACATTTAACAAACCTGATAGTGTTATTCAAGTATCTGTAGAAAAAGACTTATTACCATTAAAGAAATCTAGTGAATATACTCCAGAATCATTAAAAACAACAGCTTACTTCAAATCAGGTACTGAACCAGCTGAAACATCTAAGAGATTCTCTAAATTAGATAATCCAAGTAATGTAGAAGCTACTAAGAAGAGTGATACAATTATTAGAGTAACTTGGGATGCAATAAGTGGTAACAGTGGTTACTCAGCTGATCAAGCTAAAGTAGATTTAGCAAATTACTTTAAAGATTTCAAAGCTAATTATCCAAATAGTTATCAAACATTTGAAACAGCTTACTTAAATTCATTTAAGACTAACCTTTCTTCATATGTTGGAGAATTAGGATATATAGTAACTGTAACTGATCCAAGTGGTAATACTACTACACTTAACTGGACTAAAGATACTTCTCTAGATTATAAGTTTAGTAAAGCTGGTAAATATACATTTAGTGTTAAAGCAAGTTATAGTATTTTAAAAACAAATCAATCTAGTCCTGTAACAACAACTATTACAATAAAAGATACAACTAAGACTGAGACAGAAAAGACTACTGATACAAGTAATAACACTACTACAACTACTAAGCCTAAAACTGGTAATGGTTTAGATTAAAAAAAGAGGATTTTAATCCTCTTTTTTGTTTGTCTTATAATAATTACAATACTTTTTTAATTTACATTCATTACAGTTTGGATTTATAGATTTACATAAATTCCTTCCAAAGTATATTAATTTATGATGAGTATCTAGTATAAATTCACTTGGAAAGAAACTTTCTAGAATACTCTCTATTTCTTCTAGAGTATTATTTTCACTAGCTAAACCAAGTCTTAAAGATATTCTTTTAACATGAGTATCTACTGGCATCTTTTTTTCGTTAAATATCATAGCTCTAAAAAGATTAGTAGTTTTTATTCCTATTCCATCTAAAGATAATAAAAACTCTTCATTATTTGGAATAGTATCGTTATATTCTTTTAGTTTATTTGCAATGCTAATTATATATTTTGATTTCTTAGTTTGATTGCCTATAGGTTTTAGAATACTTTCTATATCTAATATATTTGCATTTCTATAGTCTTCTATAGTTTTATATTTATTAAATAAAATATTTGTTACTTTATTAACTGATTCATCTTTAGTTTGAGCTGAAAGCATTATAGCTATTAGTAATTCAAATGGATTACTATAGTTAAGCATGCATTTAGCATTGTGATACTTTTCATCTAGAAAGGTTAATATATCATTTTTCATTGTCTGATAACCAATCATAGTCAAATAAATCTAAATCTCTATCATCATTTTTCTTAAGACCTTTTTCTACATCTTCTAGTTTTTTATAGCCTTTCTTTTCCCATTCAAATAATATTCTATCTATATATCTTAGAGAGTTTACTCCGTTATAAACAGCTTCTTTTAAGGCTCCTTTTATTAATTCTTCAGGATAATCTTTATCTAACCATCCAGTTATTATTTCATATTCTATATTAGATAAGGCTCTACCTAACTCTCTTTGAAATATATCGTAGATAGTTTCATTTGATTTATTCTTCTCTTCATTTACCTTTTCTTCATTTATTTCTTTATATAGAGGTTTTAGAGAGATAACTTCAGATTGACGATTATTAGAATCCTTTCTTGTTTCTAAGTTTATTAGTTTTAATGTTAATAAGTGATTGAATGCTTCATATATTTGTGTTTCTTTAACATGAAGTACTTCACATAGTTTAGTTACATCAAATTCTTTAGTGTCATCATTTTCATAGTAAGTTAAAAATAATAATTCAGTTATATTTAATTCATATTTAGATGAATACTTAATAAGATGATCTGAAAGCACAAACATTTTTTCGCCTAGACAAGATGAGTTATTCATGGGATAACCTTCTTTCGTTTATATAATTAGTTATACTATCACGATTATTAGAAATTGTGCCATTTAAAATGTTATTTTCTATATCATTTAATAAATTTCCTATATCTTTACCTTTAACACATGCAATAGATAGTATTTCTTCTGTAGATAAAACTATATCTTTTCTAGTGTGTATTGGCATATCCATATATATCTTTTTTATTTTTTCTTCTTTTATACCAAGTATTTCTGCCACTAAAGAAGATTTATAGTAACCATATTTATAAATAGTGTTAGCATTAACTACTCCTAGTTTTAAATATGATTTAAATAATTCTATAGCATTTTCATTATTCTTCTTATGTGGATATTTTTTAGTAACATTAATTTGAGCCCATAAGGCTTCTATATCTGGAACATAAACAATTTCTTTAGTTATTATTCCTAGTGGTTTTAACATATTATAATTATTTAATAAATGGAATCCATTATTTAATAATATTTTATTTAATTCTCTTAATATAAGATCAGTTCTAATACTATCTAATAGATCAATATTTTTTATAATTGCATTTAATAATTCTTCATGTATTTTAAAATTATATGAAGCTTGAAATCTAACTGCTCTTAATATTCTTATAGGATCTTCTTCTAATCTCTTATTTGCATTTCCTATTACTCTTATAGTTTTATTTTGTAAATCATTTAATCCATTTAAGGGATCTACTAAATTACCATCTTTATCCATATATATAGCATTCATAGTAAAATCTCTTCTTATAGCATCTTCTTTAATATCAGAAGTATATTCTACTTCAAATGGTATATGATTATTATAGCTTCCTTCCCTTCTAAATGTTGTAATATCTACATTTATCTCGTTAGTTAAATTCATGTTATATGAACCACATATAATATCTTTTTTTGGTGGTCCAAATATAGTTACTATATCCTTTGGTGTAGCACTTGTAGCTATATCAAAATCATTAGTTTTTTTATTTAGAAGTGAATCTCTAACAAAACCACCTACTAGGTATGCTTCAAAGCCAGAGTTCTCTAATTTTTCTAGTATGTGTCTTACTTGTTCTGGTATCACTTTATCACCTACGTTTACTCACAAAAAGGCCTTAGATATATCTATATCTTAAGACCCTTAATACCTAGCTAAATCGTATCAAATATAATAATCTTTGTAAAGAGCGGAAATATTTGACTTTTAGGCGGCTTTTCTATATACTATTAGCAGCTTGAAAGTTTGGCAGGGAACCAACTTATACATAACGTGTAGTTGAGATTATTTCTTCATAAGTATAATCTGCCTTTAGAAAGTGTTAACAACTACTCCCTATGATAAGTGTTCAAATAACTTTTAAGAAATAAATGAAAGGAGAAATATTATGTCAAGATATACTGGACCAGTTTATAAAAGATCAAGAAGATTTAACTTCTCTACTTTAGAAAACGGAAAAGAACTTGCAAAGAGACCTTATGCACCAGGTGCACACGGAACTGACAGAAGAAGCAAATTATCTGAATACGGAGTTCAATTACAAGAAAAACAAAAAGTAAGAACAATGTATGGCTTATCTGAAAAACAATTCCACAGAGTATTTAATAAGGCTTCTCACATGGAAGGTGTTCCAGGTGAAAACTTACTATTCTTACTAGAATCTAGATTAGATAACTTAGTATACAGAATGGGTTTAGCTAATACTCGTAGAGCTGCAAGACAACTTGTTAACCACGGACACATTTGTGTTAATGGTGTTAAAGTAGATATTCCTTCTTATACTTGTAAAGCTGGAGATGTTATTACTTTAAAAGAACAAAGTGCATCTCATAAAGCAGTACTTGCAAGTTTAGAAGAAAATAGACCATTAAAAGCATTCGTTGATTTTGATAAGAAGAAAATGTGTGGTACTTACTTAAGAAGACCAGACAGAACTGAACTTAATGCTGAAATTAATGAAGCTCTTATCGTTGAGTTCTACAACAGATAGTTTTAGAGAAAAAAAGCAATGCATAACATTGCTTTTTTTTTTGTATTTCTTTATAATTTTACTTAGGATTAAGGTGATTAATAATATGGATTTTAAAAAATTTGGAGACTTCTACTACACTCACAAAGGTTTAGTAAGAGCTTTAATAAGTTTATTAATATTTTTAGTAATTGCTATTGTTGTTTTAATCATAGTGTTAAATGTAACAAGAAGATACTCAGCTAAGGAGATGGAACCAATACTTGTTAAAGCAGCTAATAAGTATATGGGTGCAAATAGTAACTTAGTTCCTGGTTTTGAAGAAACTTACACAGTAACATATGATGAGTTAGTAACAAATGGATATATTAAAGAAAGAAGTAAAATGTTTAAAGATTCTTCTTGTGATGCTTCTGTAGATGTATTAAATAGCAATGGAAAATACAGAATTACTCCAAGAGTTAAATGTGATACTTATGAAAGAAAATCTTTATCTAGTGAAATTACTAGCAAAGAAAAGATAGTTGAAAGTGGAAATGGTTTATATTTATTTAATAATAAATATACTTATCGTGGAGAATTTGTTAATAACTATCTAAAGTTTGATGATTATACTTGGAGAATTGTAAAATTTGATGAAAATGATACTTACTTAATATTAGATGGTTTTACAGATGAAAAGAATGCTCAAGTATTTGATGATAGATATAATGAATCTGTTAGATCTAATAGAGGATTTAATACCTATGCTACATCAAGAATTAAAGATGTTTTAGATAGTGTATATACTGAATTTTTAGCTGATTCTGCTGCATATATAAATGAGCATAATATTTGTATTGGTAGTAGAGGCGAATTAATACCTAATAGTGATGGAGCATTAGAATGCTCAAATACTATTTCTACTACTATTGGTTTATTACCTTTATTTGATTATTTAAATGCTTCAGTTGATAGAACTTGTAATTACTCACTTGCTAAGAGTTGTATGAATTATAATTATTTATCTAAATTAGATACAAATTACTGGTTACTAACACCAGATAGTGATACAACATATAAAACATATGCTGTTTCTGCTATAGGACAACCTTTATTAGAAAACTCTAATGCTAAGAAATTTGTAAGACCTGTTATTGTTATTCCTTCTACTCTATTCTATAAGAGTGGTAATGGTACTGAAGCAAGTCCTTACGAAATAGAAAGATTTAATTAAAATGAAAATACTGCATATAATGCAGTATTTTTTATAGTTTAGAATCTATATACTCAATAGCTTTTAAGCTTGATAATGTACCATCTGCAATAGATGATGTAATATCATCTACTCTTTTTTCTCTTACATTACCTGCAGCAAATAAACCAGGTAATTGAGTTTCTAAATCATGATTAGTAATTATATACTTATGTGGATTTAGTGTTATTAGATCTTCTACTAATTTAGTGTTAGGTGTATGACCTATGTTAATAAATAGACCTTCTACATCTAAATTTTGTTCTTTACCTTCGTGTTCTATTTTAATTGATTCTATTTTATCTTTACCATTTATTTCAGTTACTATTGTATTTAATAATAGTACTACGTTTGGTTTTTCTTTAATAGATTCTATTTTAATAGGTTCAGTTTTAAATATATCTCTTCTATGTATTAAATATATTTTCTTAGCTATATTAGATAAATACAGAGTAGAATCTATAGCAGTGTTACCACCACCTACTATAGCTATTACTTTATCTTTATAGTTAGGTCCATCTATAATAGCGTTGTTAGATATACCTTTACCTCTAAATTCTTCTTCACCTTTTATACCAAGTTTATTTGATTCTACACCTGCAGCATATATTACTGTTTTACTTTGATATGTTTGATTAGATTTAGTAAATATAAAGAATATATCATGTTCTTTTTCTAGTTTAGTTACTTCATCTATTACTATATCTGTACCCATGTCTTCTACTTGTTTTTTTAAGTTTCTAGCGAATTCTTCACCTTTTACATTAATTATACCTGGATAGTTATTTAATACTTCTACGTTTAGAATTTGACCACCTATAGAGTCATTTTCTATTAGTAATACTTTCTTATTTACTCTTCTTGCATATATTGCTGCTGCTAGGCCTGAAGTTCCTCCGCCTATTATTATAATGTCATACATAACTTCAACTACTTTCCTTAATTAAATTATAACACGTATAATACTGACTAGTAAATTGATGAAGTTGCTAATCATTGATTTATTAGTATAATAATTTTTACTTATTTTATAGAAT
>OCTW011580171.1_pt1 | contig 42666 bp, 35 predicted proteins | sample 1539671 | NCBI WGS metagenome assembly OCTW01 (sample SAMN02144230, study PRJEB22623) | gut metagenome | biome: sheep rumen | host: Ovis aries | place: New Zealand
TGGGGTCTTCGTTGCTCGTTCTTCGGTAAGGGCAAGTTCGAAGGCCTCAGTGATGGAACTAGCAACAATGAAGGTTCCACGCTTTCTATACACTCTTTCATCTTAAAGTTGGCCTGTGTAGTTTTTAAGTTAAACGCCTGATAGGAGCCTATGGCATGTAACTAGGAAATAAAAACTATGAGCGACTATTTTGATAGAGACGAATTCCGAAATGATTTTGATGATCCGACAAAGGACATCGATGATGATTCTGATAGAAGTCCATATGTTGAATGTTGGAAGGGCTACAAAGAAGAGATTAAAAATGCAGATTTGAGAACTCTTCAAGAATTAGCGAACACTGACAAAATTGATCCTGGATTTGCATTACAAGTTGTTAACAATTTGTACCTTTACAACTCAACAGTAAATATAATAAAGAACTCCAAAGACAATAAGCTATTAGTGCTTCCTGAATCAGAAGTTGTTATTGACTTATTTAATCCTACCAAGGAACTCTTTGTAGGAAAAGAAAACAACGTCATTGCAAATGAGTGTATTAAGGATATTTTGAGTATTATAAATTGTCCATCATATCATTTCTATTTCAGAGAAGAAGCACTTAACGCTATCAAGACTATTCGCAATATTTGTAAACCTCCTAAGAAGAGCATCAGTAAAGGTGAAATTTTATTTCAAGGAACATTTTGGGGAGAAGTAAGAGCCTATGAATCTATTTTAAACAACATTTTTCATGGGAAATGGAATTGGAATATGTTTCCTTATGATAAAAGTACAAAAGATTTGATTGAGCACAGTTTGTATCCATATAACGTCATTTGCTTCGAAAGTCCTAATGATATAAATGAAATAAACAATTATTGTATCTATTCAAAAACTAATCTCAATATAATTGGCATTAAAATAGATGATAGCTTTTATAACAGATATTTTATTTTGTTCTCACTTATAAGCACAGAAAAATCTGGTGGTGGATTTAAGGGTATTAAATTTTTAGGCGTTTACAAACTGGATAAGGGTAAGAGCATAGAAGACGATTATCTTTCGTTAAAATTAAAAGATGAAGTATTTGTATTTCCCGAGTACTTTTAAATTGGTAATATAGTGCTGTTGTATTTTGTAAAATCAGCAAATACCATAGTTTGGAACTTCAATTCCTACCATAATAAGACGTTTTCATAACATAGACATTTCGGCTGCAAACTTCTAATAATATTCTAATTACATTTGCTGTCAGAACAATTGGATTAAGAACTGAAAAAGATAGGTAATTATGAAGATCTTGTTATTTATATACTTTTATTTCACACCTGTTCTTGTGGCTGGTATCGAGTTGGAACCGTCGATTGTCAAGTACAAATGTAATATTCATACCATCAACAAAACCGAAGGTCAACAAACTGCATGGCCGCTTGACGGTGACTTTGGTGGCTACTGTATCATATGGAAGTCCAAGCATAAGAACGAAGATGTTGGACATATGGGGCTTTTACTTTACAAAGACTCCCATTCGGGTCATTTCTATGCTTATGATATGATTTGTCCGATGTGCTACAGTCAGGGAGTAACGCAATCTATCTATATGGAGACAAATCTTGTTGCAAGGTGTAAGCGGTGCTATGGAGCTTGGCAGAACATACACCAGGGTACTGGTAACCAGACGAACTATATGGGTGAGCACTGGCTGGTAACATACAAAACAGAGCTCAAAGGCGATACTCTCTACATCTCCAACTATTAAGATTTTCAGGCTATGGCAGCAGAAACTGATCCAATACTTCAGTTATCATCACTAGTAAATAGTGAAGATGGGATGAAGCAACTCTTCTCACCAGTAGAAGTGAATGATATACCTGATGGGAAATACGTAGAGCCCCAGTATGTAATTATTCAGCGAGAAGAACAGTTGCGTGCTGAAGAAGAAAGAAAGCACCAAGAACAAGAAGAAAAAAGGATAAAAGCAGAGCAAAGGAAAGCAGCAAAAGAAGAGGCTTCACGTTTATCGAACGCATGGCATCTGGTAGTTGATAATTACCTATCGGAACTAGACACAGCAAAGTTCAAATCGGGTATCACGACAGTATCCGTACACTACATCAAGAAAGCACTAACATGGCGGATCTGGAATGCATTAATAATGAAAGATTCACTCAAAGAGTGGATGGAAGTAGATGCGAGTGAGTCAATGCCAGACAGGATAGTTACTCGTAGCGAAATGGGGGACTTTATTAAGCAACTCAACCAGTATACATCTGAAAAAATGAAGTTCGGTTGGGTTTATAATAACGAAACTCTGAAAAAGGAGTTGGTAGATAAAGGTGTCATTAACAATGAAGATTATCTATATATAAAGTGGAGAGCTGGTAAAATGCTTGATACTAAAAATACATCTACCAAAGCCCAATATCAATTAATATACGACTTCACTAAGGATCAAGCCACTTTCGACATAAAAACCGGTTTCTTCTTTAATAAGAAACTGTTACAAGTTCGATATGTCAAAACTCCGATAAAAGGAAGAATATGGAATGCCGTAATGAAAACCGATTCTTCGAAGTTCGATAATGTTGATTCTACCAAGACTATGATGGCATACGAAATGAAGAACTTCATTGAACTGCTCAATAAATTTATGTCCGGGATAGCCGTACTCGACTACATTCACAAAAACGAATCGATGAATACTGAATTCCAGAAGTTAAGAATCGTCAGTTCTGGTGTTTATATATATTTTAAGGAGATAGATTATGGATGGATTAGCGTTGTTTAATATGCTGATGTCAGCATATGCTGAAAAGTTGCAAAATGCTGACACCAGTTCTGAAGATGTCTATAATGCGATTGTTGATGAATGTAATCGGGAACTCATGGAATTCATCAGCGAAGTTCGCAAAACAGACCCATTGATGATACCCATCACTTTCGCTAATGAGAACTATCTAGATAAGGTCCAAGAATCAGAGTTCATCCAGAATATATCAAATAGAGCAAAAATGCGAAGGGCTCTTGACTTTGTCTATTCCGGAAAATATAAAAAGGTAGAAATACAGGAGAACACATGGAAGATACCTGTCTATATAAATTTTAATAAGACACCAAATTTTAAGATTTGTCCCAAAGAAAACGGCTATTGCTCATATCGCAAAATTGGTGAGACATTGAACCCGATTATCTTGGCCTGCTATATGTCATTACCCGTAGGTTCACTAAAAGTACACTTTATTGATCCTACTGATTCCGGTATAGCAAATGGCATCACTCAGGTTGTACCATCAACTTTATACAAAGTATATAAAAGACAAGAAGAGATATATGCTTTGTGGGACTTACTATCAGAACAGATTAAGTCAGAGAGTCCATCTAGTAATGATAGATTCATCAATCACATCGTAGTAATACTTGAGAGTGGTTATCTTCCCCATAGTAAAATGAGCGGCACACAATTCTTGAGAGAATGTGGTCCTCAATGTGGAGTTTATTTCATCGATGTATCTCACAACTCATCGTTATATAATAGCCGTACTGATGTTCCTGTTGACAAATCGCATATTGGTAACAGTGAAAGTAGCGGTGACAATGACAGAGTTCTCATTGAGCCATACAATGTATTTAATAGTCCTCGCTTATTATTGGCGTGCACCAAATATCTCAATGCCTGTTCCTATGAAGCATTGGAACAGTTACAGAAGTTCCAAAACAGGCTTGACGAACTCTGTAAGCAAGCAGGAGAGAGAGCAAAAATGCTAGAGCAAGACTATATACAGACAACAAATATGCATAATGCTCCAAATAGAATTCTCCAACAAATGGATAATATGGCAATATCCTCTACCATAGAAAATGATGACCAAGTCTTAAATACCCTCCATCATATTACAGGAGCAAATGACATCCATAATGTTGAAACAATGACAAAGCCAAATACTGATGAAAGTCCATTAGAAAAAGCAACGAAAAGGTTGAAGGAATTGGGGTTTGAGAAACTAAGAACTGTCAAAATCTATAGGGAAGCGAACAAGTTTGAAAAGAACGATCTCCCCAAAAATCATAAAATATACATAGAAGAAGAATCGACTATTTTCTATAAAACAAATGGCAATAAAACAGATTATTGCATTTGTGATAGGTTTGGAAGTGATTTTTCATTTGAAAAATTTAAAGACGGTTACATTTGGGAATTCTCGCAGGGTTATTCTAGTGGGTATAAGATACACGTAAACGCTTGGTACAAGGATTATTGTTTGGGAAATATATATTTCTATTTTCCAAATTTTGGTGATTAATGTTTTATATAGATTACACATTATACTGTTTATATAAGAGGATTCTGAAACGCTTGAAAGGGAGTAGGATTAATAATAAAGGATACTATTATGACTTATTATGTTAAAGGAAGAGCATTGAATGGAGAGTGTAGCGGAACTTACTATGCCAATAGTGTTCAAGAAGCAATTAACAAGTGGAAAGAAGAAACATATTGTCCAGAACATGTTATTGAGGTTCGTGAAAATAACATTAATGGGAAAAAGGTGTATGGATAAAGAATAATTAAAGAAGGACAAAATTATTATGAGTGATTACTTGAAAGTAACCTTTAGAGGAGAAGGCTATCGAGGTAACAACAGAGTAACGCTTTGGGATGTTTCTGGGAAAACCATTGAAACTCTTGAAATAGATTCAACCAGATGGCACAGGTTGGAAAATAGAGATCGTGAAAGAGTTATGTTTGAGGTATTATCAAGAAAGTATCCAGAAGTTGATTGGAAATACGCTAATATAATAGAAGTAACGAAAGCATAGGCAACCTTGGTATAAACAAGTACTATATCTGTTCACAACATATAAAAGTTTGTTTATACCAAGGAGAAGCTAAATGGTATCAATTTGATCTAAAAAGTTGGCATGGGTCGTGTATAGTTTTTAACTTTGCAGGAGAACAAGAATATAGTATATGAGCAATAATGTCATCAACATCAAAGACGGTAGCAAAAGCTATTGGATTAACGTAACAGAAGTTCTCTACGTAAAGGCTTCTGGTAATTACTGTGACATATTTCTGAAGTCTGTAAGTTACAAAACAGTTAGAATTCAGATCGGGCAGTTCTATAGCAAAGTTGAAGACCTTCAAGTACATCATGACTTGGTGAGAATAGACCGTTCAACAATCTTGAATATTCGGTTAGTTGAATTCATCAACCCAAAGAAGAACACCATCACACTCAGAAATGGAAACAACATTGTCGTTTTGCGAGTTGCGAAGACGGCAATAGCTCCACTAAAAGAGAAGTTGTCGGAACTAATGGCAGAAGAATCAAAGCCTGATGATGTTTCTGTCGTGAACCGACATATGAAGGATTCTCAAAAGCAAAAGGCCCCAACTCATAATGGCTACGAATATGTAGATTTGGATCTTCCGAGCGGCACTCTTTGGGCTGCGAACGATATGATTGGAAGTACGCCTTTCGAATTTGCTCTCCTTGACAGGCCTTATCTGGAAGTTGATAACAATGCCGAAGAAGGAAGTTTCGAAAGCTTTCTTCAAATCGAAGATGATGCAGCCAGAGTTAAATTTGGTGGTAACTGGCGAATCCCTACTACTGAAGAGTGGAAAGAACTCTTTAATGAGTGCAAGGCAGAATGGGTAGTGTCTGATGATTATGAGGATTTACTTTGTGTACTCACTGGGAAGAATGGCAAACAGATAACTCTCTCATCTATCCTAAGACAGAGAGGATTCTGCGCATACTGGACATCGGAGATTCTCTCAGTCGATGACATCTTGAATTATGTTCCCCACAACTCTTTAATTGAGATAATGGAACCTTATGGCGACGAGCCAATGTTCCATTTTGTCTCAAGTTACGATTATCCCAGGGGCAACATCCATGCCGTCATTTCAGCACATGACCTTACAAAAGAGTAGCTTATGGCACTCCCAAAGCACATAGGCATATCAAAGTCTCGATATACATTGTACCGGCAATGTCCAAAAGCATTGTGGTTGAGAACCTATAAGCCAGAACTATGTATTATCAGCGATACACTTCAGCAGCGTTTTCAAGCGGGAAGTGCTGTCGGTGACTTGGCTAAGGGACTATTTGGTAAGTTCGTTGAAGCTACTTCATACGATGAAAACGGGAAACTCAATCTCAACAAGATGCTTGCAGACACTCGTAAGTTCATCGATTCTAGAACAGAAGTTATATGTGAAGCAGCTTTCAAATACGAAGATGGCTACTGCGCTGTTGACATCTTGAAGAAAGAAGGTTCTGGATATGCTATATATGAAGTTAAGAGTAGTACTGATGCTGATAACGAAGTATATGCTCAAGATATAGCATATCAGAAGTTTATTCTTACCCATAGCGGAATCAATGTAACAGGAACTTACCTTGTTTGCATTAACTCGGACTATGTACTTGATGGTGAACTCGATGTACATCGTCTTTTCCAAATTCAGGATATTAGTGAAGTTGTCGCACAGGAATATGCGATAGTGCATGTTCAAATTGCTAAAGCAAAAAAGATGCTGGCACGGAAAGATACTGAACCAGATGAAGATATAGACATCCACTGTCACAAACCTTACGACTGTGCATTCTGGAAGTACTGTTCAGAGCATCTTCCTGAGGAATCAGTCTTCAACTTATATCGGATGAACTTCAGCAAGAAGATAGAGTATTATCAACATGGGGTAGTTTCATTTGAGCAACTTAATAATGAGACACTAAACGAGAAGCAGCAGATGCAAGTCAACTGTACGCTAAACGACACTATATATATTAATAAGGTAGAGATTGCGAAGTTTCTATCTACTCTCTCCTATCCGCTTTACTTTCTCGACTTCGAGACAATGCAACCAGTAATTCCTGAGTACCAGGGAACACATCCCTATCAGCAGATTCCGTTCCAGTATTCACTTCACTACATAGAAAAAGAAGGAGGAGAACTAATGCACAAAGAATTCTTGGGTGTATCCGGCGAAGACCCACGTCGTGCATTGGCAGAACAGTTGTGTCGAGACATCCCGTTGGATGTCTGTACCACAGCCTACAATAAGGCTTTCGAATGTACTCGTCTGACAGAACTTGCAGAGTTCTTTCCTGACTTGGCAGAGCATCTGTTGAACATTCGCGACCACATAATTGATTTGCTTGTGCCGTTCCAATCTGGCTGGTACTATGTACCCGCTATGGGTGGCTCATTTAGTATCAAGAGCGTACTTCCGGCTCTTTTCCCTGATGACCCAGAACTAGACTATCACAATCTGCAAGGAAGTGTCCATAATGGTGGTGAAGCTATGAGCATCTTCCCCAAGATAAAAAATATGGCTCCAGATGAGCAACAAGCTGCACGACATTCTCTGCTGAAGTACTGTGAACTTGACACATACGCAATGGTGAAAGTATGGCAAAAGTTGAGTGAAGTATCCCAATCATAGAATAGACTATCATTTTATACCATCTGGGCGAGGACTTGTACCTCGCTCTATTTGTTTTTGTGTTAGTTCAAGAAATATGACTACCTTTGCGTCTATAGATAACGACTGTATATGAAAATTAAAGAAGTAAATTTTTCCTATGTAGACCGAAGCTTTCCTATAGGAACTTATCTCGGCTCCTGCAAAGAACTTGAAGTGATGAGTGACAGTTACGATGACATTGTAGATGCACTCGAGAGGACTTACCCAGATTATGACGACGTTAAATTAATGAGCTTTCGAAAAAGTTATGAGAGGAAAAAGTAAATTGACCCTAGAACAGAAGAATCAGAGATTCAAAGCATTGTTTGGTGATGAGAATATTCCTAATCTCGAGAACTTGACAAAAGAGCAGTTCAGTAAACTTGTCATAAAGCACCGTGAAGTAATCGAACGGAATCTATACAGAATTAACGTTCTAAATGAAACGGGAGAAGTATTTCATACCAAAGAAGTCATTACTCCTACCAACTTAGAAGTAAGCTTTTGAACTTTCAATTATAGTCAGTATATTTGCAGTAGAAAAAGCCGAGTCGCTTAAAAGGAAGTAGGCATCATTAAAACAAGTACAGTTATGTTTTGGTTGGGTCTCGGATTGATGATTTTTGGTGCAGTTGTGATATGGGCTGCTTTTTCTGTTGTTTCTATGATTTTGAGCGTAATAGTAGAGTTCATTCAGGAAATAATATTTGGCTGATGAAGATAGCAAAAGACGAAAATATAGTTCTGTTTCAAGAGCTTTTCGCAAATGAAGCGAACTACAACATGTTCGCTCCATATATTTCAGAGTTCACCAAGAAGTATGCAGGGAAGGTGATCGGACTCCCTGCTGCCCTTTGGCCATCCGGATTGACGATTTCCGATTCTCTTAAAAAGGAGTTCGAACTATGGCTGAAAAGTAAAGGTGTAGTAGTTCAACTAACTTGAAGATAGTGCTGAGATGATTACGAAGCGATATAGTCATATATACATTTGGCTTTCTGATAAGCATACATCATTCTTGAAGGAACTGGTGAAACCTAACTACAATGACGTTTCTGTATTGGAGAGTATGGATTCGGAGTTCCTACAAGAGAAATCTGATTCTTTGCTTTTGATATTCAATATTCTACCGGATAATGACATAACGGATATTTGTATTAGTTACTATAGACAGCAAAAACCGACGGACTTCATTATCGATCTAACAGGGCAACTTTTTATAAAGCAAGAATATTTTGTCCATATGACAACATCCGACACTTCGTTGGATGTTAGTATTGATTGTATTGAGATTGGTATCAACTCAAGTTATTTACAGTTGAACCATCGTAATGAGGAATTGACAAAGTTCAATGCAGATTTGAATTCGTATTATAGCTTATTACTACGATATGCTGAAGAATACGAATCTGAATGATGGACTGAAATGCTTGAACCAGACAAGCATTAAAGAGCGACTCATTGCTCTATGTACACCAAATCGTGTATGGGCATTTAACAATAGGAAGAATGAACTCCTCTACGTTCTATACTCCATCTTTCACCTTCGACCCTGGCAAGTTCGCACATCCTCTTTCGAAGAGTGCGGTAAAAGTTCAGCGGATAACAATGATGACATTGTAATCATCTTCTCTTGCAACAGTAACACTATCTATATAAGCGAACAGATTTGCAACGTTTCTGACTTCTTACGATGGTACCGCTATTATGAAGTTGATTCCGCAATTATCAATGACAATGTTCACTTAAATTGGAAAGTAGTATATTACTCTAGAAGCAATTTTATTCCTCAAAACGTGTAATATTTCAATGAAAAATGGAAAAAGATATTATGCGTTATATTTTCTATAATATCATAATTGCAACATGTCAAATCCTTTAAAAAGCAGAAGATATGGAAGTACTTGATGGTAATGGTGACTTAATCACGTGGTTGTCAGACAATCCTGATGACTGGAATACTTTTTCTGACTACGAAAGACAGATACGAAGATTGGTCCTAGAACTAAATGAAGAACTATTCTGTTCAGGAGAGCACTTGCTCGGATACAACGGAACTAATGCTTTAGAATATATTAAGTTGCTAGGAAACATTAACCCGAATTATACTTCAGACCCTAAACTTCAAGAGAAACTTCGTGAAATCCGGAGATGGGCAAACTATCGTCTTACCAGTTGTCACCCGGATAATGAAGACAAACTCTTTCAAGAAGTTCAAATAGCAAATAAAAGTTATCAAATGGCAAGGATTTGCTGGAACTCCGGTCGTATTGAAGAAGCAATTAAGAACTTTGAGAAAGCTGGCCTTTACGAGCATCCATCCGGATATAGAATGCTAGGGGATATCTATATGGACGGGTTAGGCGGAATTCATCGTGATATTAAAAAAGCTATCGAATACTACGAAATTGGTGCTGAAGATGAGATCGGGGACTGCGCTTTTATTTTGGGATTACTATACAGAGATGGTGCAGATGGACTGTCTCCCGATATGGAGTTAGCATACAAATGGATTCGAAAAGCAACTCTTCTAGAAACTTGTAATGCCGGTAATGCTCTGGGCCAACTTTTTGAAAATGGATGGGGGTGCGAAAAGAATCTCAGGAAAGCATTATACTGGTATGATGTTAGTATGACTGGTATAGAAAATGGCAACCGACTAAGAAAAGTTCTGGAAGGCTCAGAACTTCCACTCAGACTTGACGGTTACGACTATGGGTACATCCATTATATCGAAGATGTCAAGTGGTGGCGAGACTATTATTCAAAGAATGGTATGCTCCTAGAAAAATAGTTCAACTATTGTGGAACCGTTACATCTCCCCAATGGTTGATTCTTGAAATAATGATATCAAGCGCTTTACTTGTTTACCACTCCAACTATTCCCCTTGCTTGTCAGAAAGCCATTCCGGTTTAAATGTCTCGCTTTATCCGTGTAATTACCATCCATTACACTTACCAGCGCATATGCTCTCTTATTAGCATCATTATTTATAGCAGACTCTCTGAGTTTCCTATAAGCCAACTTTCTCATATCATCAGAGAAACTTGCATTAGGAGCGCCCAACTTAACACCTTTTGCTTTAAGCACTGCCAAAGCACTCTTAGTACGAATCGAAATATACTCACGTTCCTGCTGAGCCATTCCGAAATATATACTTTGTTCGAGAGTTCCCATATCTGGATGGTCGCAGAAGATAATCCTGTACTTCTCGCAAAGCTGGAGTCCGAAATATGCCACACGAGTCAGTCGGTCTATCTTCGCCACTATGAGATAAGCATTGTTTTTTACGGATTCTGCCAAAGCTGTTGCAAGTTGAGGTCGATCGTTCTTCTTTCCAGATTCATGCTCTTCATACTCAGATAGTATTTCCGTTGAATTGAACTCACAGTATCTACGAACTATTTCCTTCTGTGCGGAGATACCTAAGTTCTGGTCGTTAGTTGAAACCCTGTAGTAAGCAATAACTTTTTTCATATTAGGAGCTTTTAACACCACAAATATACGAAAAAGAAACGACAGTCATACTACAAACGGACATTTGAAGTACGTCAATTAGAGATTGTTAGATCGAATTAGCATCCATTAGGCTGAAATTGAATGCGCTTCCTGTATTCTGAAATTGTTTGTACCGCAAGTACTAATCCATAAGTTTTTAAAAGTTCACGTTCCTTCCTGAGTGACAATCCCTCTCGGTGGAAGATACAAAATTTCTCAAACTTAATATCTCCGCTTCTTTTCTTTACTATTCCCCTGTCATGTAGATACCTATAGATTGTCGAACGTCCAATCTCCATAACATCATCATTAAGGTTCAACAAATTATCCGTTACGGATAAAGAAGTATCGTATGCCTTATCAAGAATTCTCCAACGCAACTCCTTTTTCAATTGGTTTGCATGAATTCGACCACGGCTGCTATAATGCAGGATTATTTTCCTCTTACTACTTCGTTCTAATACCGAAATAAAATAATCTCTGTACTCTTCCATCAGTAAATTTATAGGTGTCTCAAAACTCTTACGAACCATTATCATCAAAAGCCTATCTGACAACACATTGTCGGAATTATCAAAAAACCTCTCCCTATCAACAAACAGATTGAAAAGAAGTTCATCTGGTAAGATGCTTGGGCAAATCACTCTTCTCAGCCATGCGCGGTGAAATAGTGTACTTCGGCGATGATGTCCATTCTTTATCTTTTCAGAAATCCAGGGAAGTTCAAGGTAACCGAGGTCACACTCTTGATACAAGATGTCATTATCAAATGTATTCCAAATCTCTTTTTCTGTTCTATATACATAACGATATTGGTGAAGGTATCGTTTGTAGAAATCATCCCAATCAAGAGATTTCAAATCCATAAGCATACTTTGATTAAATCGAATTTTAACAGAAGTGCCTGTCTGAAATATTCCCAGGTCGTCATTATATGGTCTGTTTTGTTGCTTTGTTTTTACTTCTTTTTTAAATGTTACTTGAGAATAAAGTAGACAGATTCTTTCCTTGATTTCTTTTCTTTGTTTCAAAGTTAAATGCCTATAGTAGCATTTATTATAGAGGAAAGACAAGTAATCATTACTATTGATACCGAAATCTGAAAGTGAATAAATGATGTTAGAGACATCGTATCCGAGATTAATCCCTGGTAGATTCCGATTGGTTCCATTGAAATACTGAGTGCACTTCAAGCCACACTTATCCTTGATATCCTCCTTTAAATCGGATTCAACTTGAGTATGCACTCTGTATGAACAATACCTAAAATAGTACTTGTCTTCGATTTTAGTATCGAAAACATAGATTAGCCTCATACGCACTCCTTTATTCATTCCCGTTTTGGGGTCAGTCTGCTGGTTTGAAAGCGATGTGTACCAAAACGTAGGACGGTACGTTAAACTTTGAACTAATTGCTCAGCATTGTCATAACTGGACTCATCAATATCAACTCCAACGAAATAACTGCCTACAAAATACTTGTCAGCCTTACCTGACATTGTGAAATAACCATCTTTTTTCAAATAGGTAATAGTTCCTGTATTGGGTTTGAAATTAGAAAACAATGCACAGAAGGTATAACCATCTAACGCATAATTCAACAGTTCATCCGGAGTAACCAAGTTTTTACGGAATGAAATTTTTTCTGCTAGGCCAGCATCTCTTCGAAGTCGCTTGCCTTCCTCACCTCCTGCTATAGCAGCACCAATCTGTTCTTTTGTCTCATATGCATATTTGCTAATTGAGACTGAAAAAAAATAATTGTCATCTTTGTACATAAATCTCCCCGAGCAATTAGATGCCCGTGGAGATTGTACTTACAATTTTCTATTAAGTCTATTATACGGATGCATTTTATCCTTACACCCGTATTTAATTCACAAATCACCCTTAAATTTCTTGATCGGATTACCGCGTTCAAGGGTATTATGATTCATCCAGACATCGTGTGTCTGCTGCATCTGCTTCGCATCTTCAATTATAGAGAGTTTCAATACCAGGCGCTCGAGAGCCAGTTTCTTATTCTGACTTTGTGAACGCATATCCGATGCAACCACTGAAATTCCCGAAGGATTATGAGTCGCCCTTACTGAGGTTTCGACCTTATTGACGTTCTGACCGCCAGGTCCAGATGAACGGAGTGTTTCGTATGTGATGTCACGTTCATTGATTGTTCCGGATTGGAGCGGCTTGAAGAAATTCACGGCTACAAACCAGTTCTTCCGGCGATGCCATTTTCTAAAAGTATTTTTCTGAGCAACCCAAAGCACAGAACCTTCCCATTCACTTCTTAGTTTCTCAATACAGTCTCCAGACACAGACAGTGTAGCTGAGAACATACAGCCATCTTCTGGTCCGTCCTCATGTTCTACGAGTTCGACTTCCAAGCCAAGTTGCTTAGAGTGCTCAACTATCTTTTGCATAACCAGAACTACCACACGGCAGCACTCTACTGGACCTCGCCCTGATGTTATTTGAATATAATTTTTCTCCATCATTATTCTTCTGACATTCTTACTATGCGAGGGATAATCTTTCCCTCAATGTTAACTAATTCGTTTTGTGATTCCATCACTTTATCAATTCTCTTATATGCTTGCGGAGCCTCTTCGGTGGTACCGCCAATCAGCGTCACATTCTTCTCTGCGAGCAACTTCTTCAAGGCATAACGACTAATACTATTTCTGGCATCAAGTCTGGACATCAGTCTTCCTGCACCGTGTGATGCTGAAAACAGCGACTCCGTATTACCCTTGCCGGATACAATGTATCCAGATGTAGCCATCGATCCTGGAATGATGCCAAGTTCAGCGCTATGTGCCGGTGTTGCCCCCTTACGGTGGACGTTTACCCTCTGACCGCTTGGAAGCGTTTCTCTCCAAGCAAAGTTGTGATGATTACTCACACTGACAAGTGGTTTCAACCGTAAGGCCTTTGCAACGTTATGGTGGATACATTCATGGTTGGCAGCAGAATACTCGCCAGCAATCTCCATACACTTCCAATACTCTTGTCCGGCTTCGCTCTTCAGACTTAGCCAAGCAAACGGACCCGCTTGACGAGGAAGTTTGCAAGTCTCTTTCGCTATTGCAGTATAGTAATCTGCAATGTTCGCACCAAGTCCACGGCTACCAGAATGACTCAGAATACCAATGTACATTCCCTCTGGCAGTTCAAGTGCATTGTTCGCTGGCAGTTCAACTTCGCATACATCAACGAAGTGATTTCCTTTTCCACTGGAACCTAACTGTCGCACGGCTTTCTCACGGAACTTCTTCAGAATGGAAATCTCTCTAAACTCACTCTTATCAAACAGTGGGTGATACTGCTTGAAAGGGAGAACTCCGTCAAGTCCGAATGCAGTATTGTTTACCAATGCTTCGAGTGCTCTGTCGTGGAACTTCTCCAGATAGTCAGCGTCAGCATCAAGAATAGTGAGACTCATTCGGCAGCCGATGTCCTTACCGACTGCATATGGAATTACCACGTTGTCAGTAGTTGCGAGTACTCCACCTATCGGGAGTCCATATCCTGCACATCCATCTGGCATCAGTGCGCCAGCAATCGTTACAGGTAGTCTCATCGCCACCTCCATCTGCTTCTTCGACAGTTCATCTATGCCATCTTCACCATAAATATAATAATGTATAGGAACCTCTCGAAGTTCGTAGTTCACAACACTTTGCTTGTCTGGAGTTAGGATTCGCGCCAACTTTCCCCACACAACGTCTTGTTTATAATGTTCAGGACATTGTTTTATGTTCTGTAATAGTTCGCATATCTTTTCATTTGAGAAATGCTTGCAGTTCTTGGCTACCAACTCAATCGCTATACCTCTTGCAATATTGTCGGTATATCCAAGTTTACTTAATTCCTTTGGTTTTATATTGCCCATAATATGAGTATAAATTACGATACAGGCTTAGCTGCCTGTGATGTTAAATTGAGATAGTGATTGTGAGCATGGCATAGTTACACCTAAATTATGCCGCAACCAACCGGTTGCAGTCACCAATGCTCTGTGGAGATATATACTTACTTTATACTCATTCGTGCGACCCTTTCTCTTATGATTAAAGGGTTCAACAATATTTTCGGGTGCAAAGGTACACATCTTTTTGAAAACAACAAATTTTTTATGCATAATTCAACAACTTAGTGCAAAGTTACCCATAAACATAATCATACCACAAGGGCGAAGGTCATTTAGTATGGAACTTCGCCCTTGTGGTATGAATTACTAAATTATCTATCAATCGACATCATCACCCCAGATAACGTACAATCCAAACGACTTGTCCGAAGTATGTCCGGATGCTCTCTTGATCTGCTGCGAGTGAAGTCCTCTCTTGACACAGTTGGTGATGAAAGTTCTTCGAGCGCAGTGCGAGCTTATAAGCTCGTACTTCGGGAAGCTCTTCACCACGATAGCTCCCCGGTTGTTAACTTCGTGCTTCACCCAGTCGTCAAGTCCGGCATACTTGCATATCTCGTGGAGTCTTTGGTTGAAAGTTGACATAGTTCCAGTCCACGGAGCATTGTACTCATACTTCTCCAGGATCTCACGAGCGATGATTGGGAACTCTCCGAACACATCATTGAAGCATACAACCGCCTTGTTGCCGGTCTTCTGCTGTGTAATCTTGAACTTACCTGCCGACTTGTCGAAGTTAGTTGAAGTGATGCGGACTGTATCCGAGAAACGCTGACCCAAGAAGCAAGACAGTACGAAGTGGTCTCGAACTCGTTCATAAGTATTCTTCAACTTCTCGTTCAAGTTCATATGATTGAAGTCATAGTAGTATATCTTGCAGATTTCCTCATAAGTGAGTGATATTCTCGGTCTCTTGTAGTTCTCCTTCAGACTGTACGCATCGATGTCGATTGCTACTTTTGCTCCGTAAAGTGCCGACCACTTCAATACAGTCTTTAGTGAACTGATCATGGATTTGATGGTCTTCGTCGATAAGTTGTGACTATACAAATACTTCTCGAAGTTGGTAAAAAACAGGTTCCCGACAACAATCGGCTTGAGAGTTAAGTCGTTCTCGTACTCGAGCTTTAATAAGTAATAGACGATTGATGGATAGTGGGACAGTATGCTGTTCCTCTTGATGGAAGCGGACTTATATCTGACATATTCGGCGATGCAATGCACTACATCGTGTTGGGAACAGTCTATATAGTGCTCAAATTCCTGAGAGTTTGAGAATATGGAGAAGTCAGTTGCCGGAACAAGCGGGATTCTCCCGTTGTTCTGTCTCACAGTCGGCAAGTTCAACGAAGTTTCTTCAAGTTCCCTAATTAATTCATCTTCCTCGGGGAACTGTTTCTTGAACCGCTTGATGTCGAACGTGCTCTTCTCACCGATTGCCTCATGTATTATCTTCCTGGCTCTGACGGAAAGGAAGTACTCGTATGCAGACTCCTTGTAGTCGATGACACTGTTTCTCGTAATAATGGATTTTTCGAGATGTGCACCTCGCGGAACCAACGGACCGGTTATAACTCCGTTTGATTCTTCCTCGGATTTTTCCGAAAGCTTTGCCTCGTAAACACGTAGTTCAGACATAAACTCTTCATCAGACATCTTCTCGAAGTCTGGGAGACTCACATCTATTTTGAATTTCCTTTTCATGTTAGTAAAATTATATCAATACCACCATTTGCTTATATCTTCAAATATTCTTTTATACAGGCTGACTAAAACTTGGATTACGATAGCGTTCCCAGCTTGCTTATACAACTGAGCCTCAGACACACCGGATGAAACGAGTTTGTCTATGCACTCCTCGTCAACACTCATAAATCTGAAGCACTCTCGTGGTGTTAATCTGCGAAGCCTGAGATAGTCACCAACACCCAAGTTGCCAACCAACGAAAAAATGTCCTCCTTACAGCTATTGATAATCTTGAACTTGCGCTTTGTATTGGCAGGTGCTCTATTGATTAACGCCTCGTAATGAATTGGCACTTGTTCGTCAGTATGCCACACCTCAAGCACACCAGGTCTGGGAAAGTGACTAGATGAAAGGAACTTCTTATAATTCCCCTTGCCGTAGTTCTTGTCAGCGACCAAAGTCACGCTAATATGTACACCTGTCTGTCCAGATTGTTCATCGCCTTTGCTTTTCTTATGTATGCAAGCTGGAGTTATAATCTGTTTGCGACAACCCCCTTTTTCGTTTATACGAAAGTAGACATCGTGTTCAGGTTGCTTGTCTTGAATGTCAAGCAGGAAGCTTAATGCATCTTCTTCTGAGAAGTAGTATTTCTCGTCCACAACATTCTCTAAGAGTTCTTCTGCCGATACTTTGCACCCAATGGGCTCAGGGAAATAGACACTCTTGTTAATGTCGTTTCTCACTGAAACCAAGAATACCCTATTCCTATTTTGAGGTACACCATAATCAGCAGCACACATAGACGACCAAGTGTTGCGGTAACCGAATTCAGAGACTGTATTTCTCCATAACTCAAACTGTGCATCGAACTTATTAGTAAGCAGATCTGCCACATTCTCAAGGATGCACACCCTTGGTCTCTTATACCTGATTGCTTCGCGTATTTCCCAAATAAGTGAAGACGGCGTGCCGGAATCCTCAGTTGTACCTTCCTGCTTGCCAGCCTTAGTAATGCTCTGGCAACAAGATGAATAGATAAGCAAATCGAAATCGGGAACTTTACTCCATTCAATCTGTGAAATATCGAGATAATGATAACCCTGATATTCAGACTTGCCAGGAAGGAGTTTTGCCTCTTCAGCATACTCAGGGAACAAAGCGTTGTGGCTAGCAATGGCATCCTCGTCTATCTCACACCAACCAACAAGAACAAACTCAATCAACGGCCCATTGGTATTCTGATTGTACCATCTTGCATACGCAAGTAGTGCGATGAACTGTGTGTCGAATCCTGCAAATGCGGAAAACACTCTGATAATAATCTTTTTTCTCATAATATAAATGATTTTTACTATTGCTTTATTTCTTTAGACATAGCATCCCCAGGGAGACTCTTTGTAGCACTCCGGCAAGAGTGCCGAAAGAGTCTCTCAGAATAAATGCAGAAAGCTAATGAATTAGCGTGTTGATGCTCTTATCACTCTCTTTGAACTTGATGTGATAGTTGCTTTATTCATCTGCAAGAATGGAGGTACCTTACAGTTCGCAGTCGCGCATAATGTGTGCATAAGCTCAACGTTGTACTGAGTTAGGTTCTTAGCAAGAGTCACTCCAGAGGTGTCGGGCAGCTTAAGCCGGGAGTCGTTAGCTGCTTTTTTGAGATAATATCGAATGCTCTGACTTGATACCCTTGGACTAAGCCCCATAAGTCTAGACTCCAAAGCATCAACACCTTTACCAACAGCATCGTTGTATCGTTTTAAAGCTTTCTCGTTGACCTTCTCTCTAAGAGGTCTGACCTTAGTCGTGCTCTTGAACATCCCCCGAGTTTCTACAATGTCCTCTGCCACATGCTCCCTATGCTCGATACTATCACCCGCTTGCTCAGCGAGTTGTTTGCCCCGTTCAATAACCGTCTGAAGGGCCCACACAACTTGCTTACGAAGCTCTGACTGAGTCATACCAGTCACATTGAATGATATGCTAAACTTATTAGCACTCTCAATGGTGATGTTATCACCATTAAACACTACATTACTCACAGCCCCACTGCTCTTCGACTGATACAGCCGTGGTACATCCACAAACTCTGCAAGTTCGTAGAGGTTGCCGGAATAAGCATAATGCTGAAGTATAAATTCCACCAGAATGTCAGCATCAGCAGAACCTGAATGATTTGTACTTGCCACTGTCGTGACGTTACTTACTACGTTGCTTACCTTTGTCGGCTTGGCAACAGTCTTCTTTTCTTTGCGCATAGTTTTAAATTTTTTACTAATTAATTTTTTATATACTTTGTTTATTGTATCTACTACGGTTGCAAGTTCTCTTCCCCTAACGACAAACTTGTCACTTTCAGCACCAAACTGGTTCGTAAAAGTTACAACAATCTGATTGTATTCGTCAGCACCAAACTGAACATATATGCCATCAACTTTATGTTCAACGAGCTCAGCGTTAACCACGGTTCTGTTTGCTGTGTGATAAAGATGCTCGATGTTGTCACCTAGTTTCTTCATACGACTGGGCAATGCACCCAATGTAAAAAAGTTCTGCTCCATAGTTATGCTGCTATTAAGAGTTGATACGTTCTCTCCATCTCATCTCGCTCCTTAAGAGCCTTAATGATTGCAGCCGCTATCTTATTGTAGGGGTTGATAGCAGCAGACTCTCTCGTATAGAAGGCATACTCGTTAGCACAGTGAAGTGTGTAACGCTTATCCACACCCTCTATCTCGAACCACAGTCTACGGTGTGACACGAAGTGGAAGGTAATGAAGCCATCGGTGATGGCATTCACCTTGTTTGTAGCATCTTGTAGTGATACCTCTGTGCGAACCCCACCCATGTTGTGGTTGAAACCCTTCTGGGGGTCGTAAAAGAGTTGTTTCCTCACCTTCAAGCATTCTGCTTGCAACTTTGGTGCAAGCTCCTTTGCCTTTGCTGCCGTTATCGACAATAAAATCGTTGATGCCATATCTGTCTTATCTTTGCTTGTTTATAATTCTGCTGCAAATTTATAACAAATATTTTTAAGCGATTTAACTTCTTGATACTCAGTTTGTTGTATGGTAAAATATAAATTTACCAATCTCGCAAATGCTTTATTTTAGGACGATTTGAGAGAAGCCTTTTGGTAAACATTTGGTAAGTATATGCCATATATCCGTTTTATATATAGCACAATTAAAAAATCCCTTGCTACATAATTGCAACAAGGGAACATTATACGAAGCGAAGAATATAGTGTTATGGTAATAACCCTCTCTTGGTACCACTGTAGTTTATTAATGGCACAATTCGTAGTGCCATAGCAGTACCCACCAAACTATATTTGTCATATTACTGTTTTTTCAAATCTTCTAAATACCTTCTATATTCGTCATCTACATACTTTCTGATAAATCTATCAAAAACACAATAAGTATAATTTGTTTTATCCTTCCTAAATATATAATCAAATTGTGTAATACATTTACGACAGTTTTCATTTAAATTTTTATTCCACAAATAATCCAAGTCGGTCATAAGGCTAGTAGTTATATTGTCTATAAGTGGTTGCCCAACATTACAACGAAAATCTTTGTTCTGCTTTGATAGATATCCTATAATGTTAAGGGACAGTTTAAGATTAAACCATAGACCACAATTGGTTTTTCTTAATTGTTTCAATATATTCTCTTCATTAAATATTCTCTTTAGTAAATTCTCAAATCTTGTCACACTCATATCTTCAACATACTTTTTATCAAATAAAGGACTATAAAAAACCATTATGGATTGAACAAAGATTTCATTTGCCAATAATTCATCATTTTTGTTTACTAATATTGCTTTTACAATATCGGATTTATTACTATGGAACAAACGATCCCTTAAAGCTTCCATATTGTCCTTTTGAGGATTCCCGCCTTGATTGTCAGACTCTTTTTCAATTATAGCAGCCTCTTCTTCCATATAATTTAAACGATGCATTTCGGTATATAGTAAGAAACGCTCAATGCACTTTTTTTGCACAGCCATATATGCTAAAAATTCAAGGAAAGAATCCTTAAAATCATACCTCTTGCTTGGATAACATTTTTTTACCAACAAATAATAATAGTAATAGGGAACTTCTAACTGCATTACCTTATCGTAATGTCTTTTGTAATCCATTTCAAGATTGTCTAAACTCTTAAAATAGAAATCCTTCCAGTTCTTCTTAGATAATAATACAGACTCCTCTAGTTGAAAATGACGTAATACTTCTATCAGAGTTGTTTCTTTGACATCATCACCATTAAGGCTATAAAACAGATTGTACTCAGTCTTCAACTCATCACGAAGTTGAGCCAGAACATTCTCGCCAATATTAGTGTGAGGACATTTTATGCAAACGATTTCCTCCTTAGTTAATTCTATTTTCTTGATTTCGACCCCATTTGACGAATTTGCAGGTATCGTGACACATTCACTATTACCCTCATTTATCACCATTGAGATAGTCCTATTGGGTAGTCCAGAAGCAGATAACAACGCAGAATTAGCAGATGAGTCTATCAAATGCATGATTGTATATAATGAACTACGGAACTTTCCATCACCGCATAACAATGAACTAATTAGTTTTGCCAATACATTATCATCTTCAATCACACTACTTTTAGCAATAGAAGATGATTGGATATCAACGAAGGGGTACAGAGTCGTCATAATACTGACTCCCGGTGATAGTAGTGGTTCACCTTCGAGTGTAGATTTTCTAATTGCTCTGTACAATCTGCGTATGACACTGAGTAGGCTATTACGCAAATTTTTCCCAGGTATTCTATTTTGGTTCTTTTCAGCGTGGTAAATAATAGTATCAATCCACAAACTACTACTTTCAAATTCACGTATCTGCGCAAGTCTTGTGTCATCCATAACAGATTTCTTCGCTCTATAAAAACTGAGTATAGATGATAGCACTTCATCATAACGACTTAATACTTCTCGATGAGCGCGGGCTTCGGCAACATCCTGTATTTTGGATTCTGACGAATACTGCTTTAAAAAGTTGTTATAATCAAACTTAATCAGAAAGCGATATTGATTCAGAAGTAGGTCCTTTTCAATATCCACCCCTTTGTAAGAAACTACTGTCACATCCTCATCAGTAATGTCAAAAAAAGAGTGGTTTGGATCGAACGAAGTTATATACTTAGGAATCTGGAAGTGGTGTTCACGAACTTCCTTAATGCTGCCATCGGGATTGAATGTAGTAATCTTCATATCAGTGACATTTTGGTTTCTTGGAGCAAATTTAGGAAATATTTGGTGAATTACCAAGCAAGAACAGGATATTTTATATTTTTTGTGAAAAAGATGTTATTTTTCATCGATATTCCCCAAGAAATCACTATCTTTGCACAAAACGCAAATATTGTATGAAAGTAGAACGAGAAGATATCAACCGGTTGAAGGTTGTGCTTGCAGAGCAAAAGAAAACTAACAAGTGGCTGGCCGAGCAACTTGGCAAAGATCCTGCAACAGTAAGTAAGTGGTGTACTAATACATCTCAGCCTGGACTTGAGACTTTGTTAGAGATAGCAAAGTGTCTCAATGTCGATGTAAAAGACTTGCTTTGGTCATCCACAAACAAACAACAGTAACTTTGAACTTCACCTAAACGATTATGGCAAACTTCTCAATAGGTCAAAGAGTCACTGCTCGTGGCGAAGATTTCATGGTGGTTAACTCGCAGCCATTGGATAATGGCGAGTGGGTTATCGAAGCACGTGGACTCTCCGAACTGGTGAAAGACCAATACTACTATTTCGATACGAATCTGGATAAGGACATTAAAGTCATTGACCCAAAGCAGTTCCACTTCGTCCCAGATACTAGTTCCGGTTATCTGCTGACAAGATTGTTCATTGAAGAAAATATCCGCAACAATCCATTGTGGACGGAAAAGATAACAGTTGCTCATAAAGCAGCGTTCAATGTTGCCAACTACCAGTTGCAGCCCACTGTGAAAGCACTGAAGTTGGCACGTCCACGTTTGCTGATTGCTGATGGCGTTGGTCTGGGTAAGACTATCGAAGTCGGCATCTTGCTTACAGAACTGATGAAGCGTGGTCGTGCCAAGCGAGTACTGGTAGTCGCGTTGAAAAGCATCTTGTCACAGTTCCAAGAAGAACTTTGGAACCGCTTCGACATACCTTTGGTCCGTCTTGATAGTGTTGGTGTGAACCGCATTCGCAGCAAGATACCCGCTAACAAAAACCCGTTTGAGTACTACGATAAAACGATTATCTCTATCGATACACTGAAGGATAACTCGCAGTTCCGTAGTTACATCGAAGATACACATTGGGATGTTATCGTGATTGATGAGTGTCACATCGTCAGCAATGCAGACACACTTCGCGGTAACTTGGCACGTACACTGTCAGGTCATTGCGAGAGCATGATTCTCACGTCTGCCACACCACATAATGGTAACAAGGACTCTTTCGCTAACATCATCCGTATGTTAGAGCCAACTGCTATACCGCGAAGTGGAGACTATACGAAGAAAGATGTTGAGCCGTACTATGTACGTCGATTTAAGAACGATATACAAGATGCCAGTGTCCGCAAGAATTTCCAGGATCGACAGATTATTGCTGAAGAAGTTAATCTGAACGAGCAGGAAGAAGCATTCCTTGCACTGCAACAAGAGTATAAGTTCGCAAAGTTGAGAGAACAGGGTGAAGAAGGCTCTGATGCACTCTTCTCACTAACATTGTTCAAGGCATTCTTGTCTTCACCAGCTGCTGCCTTGGAATCTCTCATCAATCGTATCAAGATAATGGAAGAGCGAGGAAAAGAAGTCGAAGCAAGCATCACCGATATGAAGAAGATGCTCGAAGACATCCTTGCCCTACAGATAGACAGCAAGTATGGCCAATTCAAGAAAAAACTAATTGAGTTGGGATGGAACGGTAAGCCCAAATGCGAACGCTATGTGTTATTCACGGAGCGTCGTGCAACAATGCAGTATCTGAAGAAGCGCTTGGTAGAGGACTTCGGAATTACCGATGATGATACTATATCACTCTTTGATGGTTCACTTAGCGATGTAGAGCAGCAGGCCATGATTGAGGACTTCGGAAAAGGGGACAGCAAGATTCGACTGCTCATCTGTAGCGATGCTGGCTCCCAGGGCGTGAACTTGCACTACAACTGTAACCGGATGTTCAATTACGATCTCCCCTGGTCGCTCATCACACTGGAACAGCGCAACGGTCGTATTGACCGCTACGGTCAGACTCGCACTCCTTATATCCACTATCTGATAGCGCACTCTCAGAACAAAGACGTTCGTGATGACTTGAACATTCTGAAAAAGCTTTGGGAGAAGGAAAACGAAGTTTATAATTCTCTCGGTGATGCTGGTAGTGTGATGGAGGTCTATGATGTCAACACAGAGCAGGTCATTGTCTCTCAAGCCATCTTGAAGAAAGACGAAGACTTCTTGCAGGAAGACCATATCGACCAAGTTGTCAAGAAGAAAAAGAAGAAATCGCTTGATGCCATTATCGGTGAGCGTGCTGCTACCAAAGCCGTTGAAGAAGAGCATCCGATAGAGACAGAAGTCTCGCTCTTCAATAGCGACGCTGAGTTTTATGCCGAACTCTTCCAACATCTGAAGACTGCAGGCAAGATTCGCAAAGACGATGTGAACATCCAGAACGACGGTCAATATCTCGAAATCTTGAACACAGCAGACTTGGAATATGCGCTTCGTGGTGTACCTGTGGAAGCGAAGCCGGTGAAGAACGACTATTTCCGGTTGACTACGGACAAGGACCTTGTCCAGAAGTACATCTCTAAGACCCGTGAGAAGACGGAGAAGAACGAGCAGAACAAATGGAGCAAGTTCCAAATGCTGTACGAGATGCATCCAGTCATCCGCTACTACTTCAGTATGCTCGACAGTTGCATTGAGAAAGACGTTGCTTTGGCAGCAAAAGTGGACTCTCTGCCGAAGGATACTGCTTGGTACGTCTTCCACGGAAGCATTGCCAACGGTCTGGGACAACAAGTCATCAGCGAAATATTCGTTGTGTCTGTAGATACTGACGGGCTTCTTCATGCAAAGCCAATGAGCATCAAGGACTTTGCAGCTACTTATCTACAGCAGCAACTCTACTATCACCAAATGAGTGATGAGGAACTTCAACAACTGGAGTCGCTCCTTAGTCCAGCAGTGGACCAGTCCGTCATTACTTATATGAATCGCAAGCAAATTGAGATGGAGGGACAGATGCAAGTTCGAAAGGATCAGCATTTAGAACAACTTCGCAAATGGCAAGCTGACGCATTCGGTCAACTGGATTTATTCCACGATGACACAGCGATTACGTACATTTCAAAAAACAAGAAAGAGCGAATCGTCAAAGAGATAGAGACTATTCATAATGAGAGTAGTCAGTATGTGCAGAATATGAACACCCTGAAAGGTGATGCCTTCATCCGTCCGCTTGCAGTATTCTTTAACTTCTAAATCCGAGCATAATGTATAGATTCATCCAAAATATAGGCGACTATTTCAACCCTGGTTACTTCACTGAGGACTTCAAAGACAATGTCTTCAAGGAGTCTGGTTTTGACAGTGATGACCTGAAGGAGTTGAACAAACGATTCAGCGACTTGCGTCATCAATACTATGACGTGTTCAAGAAAGAGGTCATCGACGGCAATCTTCCGATGAAGTATGTACTGAAGAAGATGCACGACTTCCACAGCCGGTTACTTCAGATGCTTGGTTACAATGCAGAGAATTCATACTCTCAGTGGCTCTACTTGGATACCGACCGTGTGGTGCCTGTACGCCACATCTATCGCAATGGTACTCAGCCGCAGTTGATGGTGATGGAGATGCAACCGATGCTCCAGATGGGCGACCAGCGGGTAGAAGGTCTTTTCGAGCAATGTTACGAAGACGAGAGCGAAGACGCACAACGTTACCGTTTCTGTAATTGGCAGAAAGTTACCACACTCCCTATTCCAGAAGGATGTAAGATAAGTCCAAAGATTATCAATCAGGCAATTGAAGAAATCTTCTATCTGCCGGAAGAACAGCGTCCCAAGTACGTGTTAGTGCTTGCCGGTAGCAGAATATACCTGCTTGAAGAGAAAAAGTTCAAGCATGGCAGCTATCTGGTGCTCGACATCGAAGAACTCATCTCTGAAGCAGCAGTCTCTGCCACCAAGGACTACTATACACTATTCTATCTGCTCTGCGGACGTGAAGCACTAGCAAATGAAAGTCAGACAGCACTGATGGACAAACTGGGCGAAGCCAGTACCCGCAATGCATACGCTGTCACCAAGGATTTGAAGGAAGGTGTCATCACTGCTGTCGAGAGTCTGGCCAATGAAGCCATATATTATATACATAATGTCTTAGGGAACCAGCAGGACGAAACAGATGAGATGTTCGCTCAGAATGTCAAAGATGACTGTATCACCATTGTCTATCGTCTGCTCTTCATTTTCTATGCAGAAGCACGTCCGGAACTCAGCATTTTGCCAATGAATGACGAAGTCTATCTGAATGGCTATTCACTTGACAAACTGCGCGACTTAGAGACTGTGCAGATGCAGAATCAAAGCACTAAAGACGGCTACTTCATCCACGACTCTCTGTGGCGTCTGTTCCAGATGATTCATACTGGCTACAACGAGGATGGTAGCCAAAAGACGTTTGTCGTGAAGAGAATCGACTCACCTCTGTTCAATGATGGGGAACTGAAAGCACTCCAGGGCATCAAGTACCGTAATTCCGTTTGGCAGAAGATTATCTATGCACTTTCTATCTCAAAGCCTGACGGAAAACGTCAGCCAGGACGCATCAGTTATATTAATCTTGGCATCAACCAGTTGGGTTCAGTCTATGAGTCATTGCTCGCTTATCGCGGATTCTATGCAGATCAAGACTATATTGAAGTGTTCAAGGCTGGAGCAGAAAAAGATGGGACATTCTTAGTTCCTGCCAGTCGCATGGACATTTTTGAGCATGACGAAATTAAATGGGACGATAACGGTGATGTTCATACCTATAAGAAAGGCACATTCGTCTATCGTCTGAATGGTCGCGATCGACAGAAGTCTGCCAGTTACTACACTCCGGAAGTGTTGACGCAAAGTACAGTTAAGTACACGTTAAAAGGCTTCGTTGAGCGACTGAAAGATCCAAACGATGACTTTTGTGCCAGCGACCTGCTCAATCTGAAGATATTGGAGCCAGCAATGGGTGCTGCTGCATTCCAAAACGAAGTCATCAACCAGTTAGCAGAACTTTACATCATCTATCGTGAGAAAGAAAAGAATAAGCACGTGTCACCAATGGAACGTCGAAATGAAGTTCAAAAGGTAAAGGCGTATATTGCCACTCACAATGTATATGGTGTAGACTTGAACCCCACGGCTATTGAACTTGGCAAACTGTCGTTATGGCTCAATGTGATTCATAAAGACATGGAAACGCCGTTCTTCTCCAATCGCCTGGCACTTGGCAATGCAGTCATAGGTGCTTGGCTGAAAGTTTATAATCGCAATGATATAGTTGGAACACCAGACCGTAGCAGCAAGAAGAAAAAACTACTGCCTAAAGCTTGGTGGGAGAAGGCTCCGTGTAAGGTAAAATTCTTTAAGAATCGTGTGAATCGAAAGCAAGATGAAGTATATCACTTCCTGCTACCAGACAAAGCAATGCTGGCTGTTCGTTCCATCACTGAGCAGAAGAAAGAACATTTAGTGGAAGCCAAGCATATGAACGATATCATCAAGGACTGGACTGCAGCTATCAATGAAGATGATTTCAAATTCTTGCAGCGGTTATCAAAAAAGATAGACTTGCTTCTTTTGGAATATTTCTCCTATCAGAGTGAGATTAACAAGATGACGGAGAACCGGATGCAACTTTGGGAACAGCCAGGCCATTATCAGGAAGAAATGTTCCTGAAAGAGAAGTACGAGACAAAGCAGCGACTCAATGATGACCGTCTCCGTCACGACAATGCCTATTTCCGTCTCCGCATGGTGATGGACTATTGGTGTTCATTGTGGTTCTGGGAATATAAAGAGGCCGAGTATCTCCCTTCTCGACGTGACTACTGGAACGACATAGACGCGATGCTCAGTGTTAGTGACCAAGAACTGGACTCTAATACTACACGCTGGTTATCAGACCACATCAAGGGGAAAACGATGCGTCAGCATACTGTGTCTGGCGGAAGAACGCACCAAGGAGTACAGCAGGGAGATTTATTCTCCGGTGTTGCTGAAGACGAGCCAATCTATAATCTTACACCACTCAGTGATGAAGAAAGCGTACAGATTCAGATGTCCAAGGAAGAGGTGTTGGAAAATGTTAGGGGTGAGTTTCGCAATGCTTTCGATGACTCTGACCGTTTCAAGATTGTTAGCAGATATGCTAAGCAGTATCATTTCTTCCACCCAATGCTTGAGTTCCTTGAAGTGTTCTGGCTGCGAGATGGCTTTGATATTATCTGTGGTAATCCGCCTTGGATTAATTACGAATTTGACATCAAAGGTATTGTCTCTGAAAAATATCCAGAACACGCAATACGCAAAACATCTGTTCCAGAAATACGTCAGAATTTAACAAAATTATTTGAAGTAGATTCCGAACTGAAGGATGTGTACGTTATAGAAGAGTCCGAAAATGCATGTTCTGGACAGTTTATGAATGCTGTATGTAACTATCCTTTGTTGCAAGGCGTCAGGACAAACCTGTACAAGTGCGTGCTAACTAATTCTATCGACTCCTTAAATGACAATGGTTTCATAGGTGTTTTAACACCAGAAACAATTTATGATGAGCCAGAGGGAACATCACTAAGGAAGGTGTTATATAAACGTCTTCGCTACCATTTCCAGTATCAGAATGAATTACTTCTGTTTCCTGAGGTAGACCATCACAAACCATATGGTAATCAAATCTTGGGGAATGCTCAAAGTTCTCCGAATTTCTTAAGTATCAATAATCTGTTTTTACCGAATACTGTTGATGCTTGTTTTAATCATGATGGACATGGTGTGGTGACAGGAAAGAAAGATGAAAGTGGGAATTGGAATACATCAGCTCATCGTGATAGAATTATCCATTATACAAATGAAGAATTGAAAGTTCTTAGTTCTGCTTTTGAAGAAGGTGCAGATTGGGAATGTGTACGTCTCACATCAATACACGTAAAAGTGATTATTGATGTAATGGAAAAATTCTCGAAATTTAATACGCACGTTTGTGATTACGAGCCTATAATTACAGAAGGTTTAAATGAAACGACAGCAGTTGACAGGGGGATTATCACTCGTAAGACCAAAAAGCCAATCTATGAAGAGTGTGAGCTTATTTATAGCGGGCCTCATTTCTTTGTTGGAAATCCTGTATATAAAACTCCACGTCCTATCTGTGTGCTTAATTCCGATTATGACAATATAGATTTAATGCAGATAGAAGAAAACTATGTCCCTTACACAAACTATATTCCAACTGTAAATAAAGAGGCTTTTAAAGACGTAATCAAAGGCTTTTGTATTGGACAGAACGAAGAAGGAGAACCTATATTTGACAGATGGATAGAATATTACAAGGCAGGCTTTAGGCGACAGATAGGAAGTGATTCTGAACGCAGTCTCAGTGGTGCTATTCTTCTTCCTGAATGCTCCCATATCGGTGGGGTGACAACTGTAACATTTAAGTCTATGACCGACTTGGTCGAATTCGCTGGTATTACATCATCTGTCATCATGGATTTTTATGTAAAGAGCTTGCGTATTAGTGATGTACGCTTAAATCGTATAAACTCATTCCCATTGGGTATCGATGACAAATACAAGGCTCCGTTATTTTCTCGTACATTACTATTAAACTGTATCACTCATTACTATTCAGATCTTTGGAATAAAATATGGAATAACGAATATAATCAGCAAGAGTGGAGTATTGTCGATGCTAGATTAAAGTCCTTTTCTACTTTAACTAAAGAATGGACATGGGATACTCCATTAAGAAACTATTTTGAGCGTCGTCAGGCATTAGTGGAGATTGATGTAATAACTGCAATGGCTTTGGGGCTCAGTTTGCAGGACTTGGAGATGATTTACACAATACAGTTCTCTGTGCTTCAGAAGAATGAGAATGATACGTGGTACGATACAAAAGGTAATATAGTTTTTACATGTTCGAGAGGTTTGATTGGTGTGGGCGTTGACCGTCCTGTCTGGAATCAAATAAAAGATATGAAGGAAGGTGAGACCTACGAACACACCATTGAGAAGAGCGAACTCTACAATGGTCAGAAGGTAACATACTACGCTCCATTCACCAAGTGTGACCGCATAGAAGACTACCGTCGTGCATGGACGCACTTCGAGAAGGTATTCAACAATTAAAATATGTCGTTATGAATCCAAAGCTTATACTTACGATACTCACTGCTGTCGGTGGAGTTGTAGAAGAAGGTGCTCGCAATGTTTTGCGTAGTAAGGGTCAAAAGAAACTGCAAAAGCGTGTAAATGCTTCTGCACCTGCACCAATAACAAAAGATTTGTCTGTTTGTGATAATCAGATTCGACTAACGTTTCTAAAAGAGACTAACATTGATTTGGAAAATAGCCAAGAATCGTATATAACATCGGATGAAGCTAACGAATGGAAGGCTCTTATTTCCACTTTAGGAGGAGAAACTGCGAAAACGGCTATGACAGCAACTGCTTTTAATGGCTTGTTAAAATGTGATGTTTCACTTAAAGACCTTTGTAGAATAAAAGACAATCCAGAAGCCATGAGAGGCTTTGTGATGAGTGAAGGGAAAATTTCAAAACAGGCATCACTTTCAGAGGCAGGTATTGGTAATGTCGCTCCATTGTTAGTTTATCAATACATAGCTGCTGTGACTTCTCAATATTATCAGCATATTATTACAGAAAAACTAATATCAATTGATAATAAACTGGACAGTATTATTAGTATTCTGTCTGCCGATGATCGTGCCAAATTGAAGGTCGCTTATAACCGTTTCGTAGAGTTAAGTAAAAAGACTACTTATGATATTGCTGATAAGCAGATCGTTTCTGAATTCTCAGGATTCGTAGAAATAATAAGAGAAAAATACAGGGATTTATTATCTGGAATTAAGAACCTTGAGGTTGATTATAAATGGAGTGATAAAAAAGAAGCAGAACAAAAAGTACAGTCTCTTCAAGAATCTCACTATTTCGACTATCTTGATATGGTTATGCAAGCAGAAGTACTAACCTTCATTGCTGCTGCGATTTCTATAAAAGTAGCGAAGTTTCTTGGCAATGATGAAGATGCAAAAATCTTTGCCGAAAGAATGAATCTTGATTATTGGGACAACTATATAGACCAATTTTACCAGATTAAGCATGATGTTGTTAAGTACTTGGAACTTGAAGCAGACTCCTCATGGTTACAAGGAAAATCTATAATTGCATTAAAAGAAGAGCAAGAGAAACTTTTTGATTCTGTGGAAGAATCCATGTTGAACTTACAAAGACAATTTGAATGTAAAACCATTCAATATATCAGAGTTCAGAAAGATGGCACAATTAAGAAATACATTTCACTTTCTAAAGTATAATCACTTTGCTACCGTAATATAATCATTGATACAAAATTATCCAGAATATGCTACCACTTCAGCAAGCAGAAGAAGTAAGGACCTCAATATTAGAATACATTAAGGCTACTTACCGATTTAAGGACAAGAACGTTAGTGATGCCTTCTATGATTTCATAGAGGACACGCGACATGGTATGATAAAGGGACCGTACATCAGTCTAAAAACACCGTTTGTCACAAGTCCGGCTGGTACCAGTATCCCTCTGGAGATTAAACCGGACTTTCCACCGTATCAGCACCAGATGGAGTCGTTCCAGCGGCTGACAACAGAAGATGGTCATCGTCCACTGAATACGCTGCTGACGACAGGTACTGGTTCTGGTAAGACAGAGTGCTTCCAGTTCCCAGTACTAGACTACTGTTACAAGAATAGGTTGCTACGTGGTATCAAAGCCATCATACTTTATCCGATGAACGCTTTGGCAACTGACCAAGCAGGTCGATTGGCAAAAGCCATTTTCGATGACCCAAGACTACAGGGGCAAGTAACTGCTGGTCTCTTCATCGGGCGTGGAGATAAGAAGATGCATCTTTCTACCACGATGACTCGTGAGCATATCATTGAAGATACCGAAACCATTCTCAGCAATCCGCCAGACATATTGCTGACAAACTTCAAGATGCTGGACTATGGACTGCTGCGCCACAACTACCAGCGACTGTGGAATAACAATCGGAAAGAGAAGAACACTCTGCTCAAATACTTGGTTCTAGATGAACTTCACACTTACGACGGTGCACAAGGAACAGATGTCGCCAATCTGATACGACGTCTGAAGTTAAAATTGTCACTACCCAATGAGCATCTTTGCTGTATTGGCACGTCTGCCACGATGGGGTCAGAGGATGATGCGAAGGATGCACTATGTAAGTTCGCTTCCGATGTGTTTGGCGAGCACTTTGCAACTGATAGTATCATAGAAGAACACCGTCAGGGAGTAGATGAGTTCCTTAATAGTCCCATCAATGACCCAAATGCATTTGAAGCAAAGAACTTGGCTAGTCAGTCCATCACCAGGGACTTGTTGTCAATCACGTCAGAAGCAAAAGTAATCCACATAGAAGATTTGGTAAAGCAGCTGTCAGATAAGAATAGTGAGTTTGGCCGGCTTTCTGAGCGCGAAGGGAAAAGACGTCCACGCTATGAACGAATATCCGACTTGCTGGCACTTATCTCAAGAGCTAAAGTGGAAGTGGGTGGTCGCAAGCGTCCTTATCTGCCACTGCAAGTCCAAATATGGATTCGAGAGTTAAGTGGTATTCGCAGAATAGTAAGTATGGAACCGAAGTTTGTATGGAGACTGGAGAAATACGATGGTATCGCTATGCCCGCTTGGTTCTGTCGTGAGTGCGGTGCCAGCGGATGGGTTATGGTAAAAGGTGACAATGAAGATGCTTTTCGTAAAGACTGCGAGGAAGCAGGTCGCTTCTTTATGACCAACAACAAGAACACCTATCTTGTCAATACCAATACTCCAGATGCTCCACACCAACAAGCAGATGATTATTCCGGTGTTGTGATGAACAAGTGCTTCATCGACCCAGATACATTCACCATCCGTGAACCCAAGAAAGAAAAAGATACTGACTTGAGTCTGATTGCTTACAATGCTGAAGAGCGTAAGGGAAGTGGTGGTAAGATAATGAAGGAAGAGTGTCCAGAATGCTGCGCGATAGGTGACAGTGTGTCTATCATTGGTACCAAGGTCGCAACGCTGGCATCACTATCTATCAGTCAGATATTAGCATCCGATTTGGACCAGGGTTCTGACAATGAACGAAAAGTTCTGGCGTTTACCAATGAAGTACAGGATGCTGCTCACGAGTCTGCATTCTTCGAAGCACGTAACTACCGATTCACTTTCCGTTCTTCGATACAGAAGGTTATCAGCAAGTATGGGCGGACTATGACACTGACAGAACTTGAAGATACTTTTGTAAAGTTCTGGAAACAGCAGTTCGATGAAAAGAGTTATGTGATGCGTTTCTTCCCACCCGATTGTGAAGGACGCATCAACAAGGATACAGACTATCAGACCAGCAAAGGACATTATGAAGCCAACTTCATCCGTGAGTTTGATTTGCGCCTAACTTGGGAAGTTTGGGCGGAGATGACGCTGAACTCTATGCTGGGTCGTACTCTTCAGAAGACAGGTACATCAGCCACATATTTTCTTCCGAAAGATCTTGAAGCAGTCTATAATGGTATGCAGGAATATATGGCTGACCACAATCTTTCTGGTGTGCCAAAGGACGAGTTCATTCGTTTTGTCAATGGGCTGCTACATCGTATGAGAATACGTGGTGGTGTCGATCATCCATACATGGAACGATTCCGCACACAACTGGATACATTCTCACTGAACTGGAGTCAGTCAAAGACACATATTCTGGCGCGGCACTATGGACCCAAGTCGCGATTCCCCAAGTTGGTCTCATTCACAAAGACTAACAACGATATGACCGATGCCATTGAGAGCAGAAGCAACAAACGTAGTTGGTTCTTCACTTACTATGATTTGGCTCTGCCATCTTCGGTCATTCGTGACAAACTGTTCATCATAGACTTCTATAAAGAACTGTTCCGCGTCTTGACTGCGCTGAATATCACGACGGAGGTAACAAGTCGAGAAGGGGCTAATTTTGCTCTGAACCCTGATAAGATTATGGTGACAACGAAGGTAAAGCATCTTCGTTGCTCTGACTGTCAGTCTCTGCTTTGCATCGGAGAAGAAGACAAGTATGCTCCCAATATACACTGTCTCTTCAATGCTTGCAAGGGTTGGTATTCTGTTGAAGAACCAATTGAGTTGAACTATTACCATAATGTATATAGTAGAGATAAGGCACCACGCATCTTCTCGCATGAGCACACTGGAATGCTCGACCGCGAAGTCCGTGAACAAGTAGAGCAAGACTTCAAGGAGCGTCCCAAAGCCGACAGTATCAATACTCTAGTGGCAACATCGACACTTGAGATGGGTATTGACATTGGTAGTCTGAATAACGTCATCAATACAGACTGTCCGCCATTGGTGAGTAACTTCCTTCAGAGAGTAGGGCGTGCTGGTCGTGATTCAGGTACAGCATTGGTGATAGACTTTGCTCGTAACAAACCGCATGACTTGTTTTACTACGAGGAACCGATGGAAATGATGAAAGGCAGGGTACTTACTCCCGGCTGTTTCCTTTCTGCGAAGGACATTCTGCGCAGACACTTCTTTGCCTATTGCATAGATTGCTGGACTGGTGAGAATCCGAGTACAAACACCATACCACCGATTATCAGATTGATGGGACTCAGTCAGAACTTCATGACGAATCCTGATTTCTTTATCAATCGTATCTTTGCATACATCAACGAGCATCTTTCCGAACTGAAGCAGAACTTTGAGAGACAGTATGCTCCAGATGTTCAGCAGGCGGCTATCGCGCCGCTCTATGCGACATTGGGCAGCAATGGCAGCTTTGAAGCACAAGTCAAGATGGTGTTCCAGCACTTACTGGCTCGCATGGAAGACATCAAGCAAAAGGCTCGTGATATTACTGACTATATCCGCACGCAAAAGATTGCTACGAACAATCCGCTTTACAATGAACTGGACGGTCAGAGAAGATCATTATGCAGCCAGATAGGGAACATACGTAAGCAGAAAGTGCTGGAGTTTATGACCGATGAAGGACTATTGCCTAACTATTCGTTCCCAGAGAAAGGAGTGAAGTTGACAGCCAACGTCAAGTATATGCCTCAGAATTCGATGCCGGGAGGTAAAAGATACTATTCTGAAGTCATCGAACTTGTACGCCCGGCTGTCAGTGCTATCAGGGAATTGGCTCCAGGTAACTTCTACTATTCTGGCAAATACCGATTGGTTGTAGATGGCGTCGAGACATACGACTGGAATCTGCAAGACTCATCTCTTACCAAGAAACGCTTCTGCTCTAAGTGTGACTATATAGAAGATGAGAGTACTCAGCACTCACAGACATGTCCGAAGTGTGGTGATGCGTCGTTTGGTTCAGATAGCAACGTCCATGACTTCGTGAAGATGAACTCTGCGAAGAGCGATATGATGCGCAGAGACGCGCTGTCTGGCGACCGCTCTGACGAGAGAGACATTACACCATTCAGGAACTCATCCCACTTCATCTTTGAGAAGAAGTACGCTACTGTAGCATACGGAATGAAGAACATCCCGTTTGGTATAGAGTTCGTGAAGAATGTAAAGTTGACGGAAGTGAATCTGGGTGATACAGAACAGCACAGTTCAAGCACGTTAGACATCAATGGTATGCATCGTGTTCCACGTTCAGGCTTCGTGACCTGTCGTTATTGTGGCAAGACGGTTCACAAACCGGAGATGGTGATGAACATGCAAGATCGCGAAAAAGCATTGAAAGAATGGCACTATCCATATTGTAAGCATAAGGACGTTGCATACGGTAGCAGCCAGTCTGCGTCAGTGTTCAAGGAAGTATTCTTCTATCGTGAGATTCAGACTGAAGCAATAAAAGTACTTTTGCCTGTTCAACAGATAGACACCGAAGCAACTATAGCGATGTTCAAGGCGGGCATCGAACTTGGCATGAAGAAGTATTTCCAGGGAAACCCGTCTCACATCCGTATGAAGGACTATCAGGAATGGAATGAGAATACGAACAAGTTCGACCAGTACATCGTTATGTACGATACTATCCCTGGCGGCACTGGTTATCTAGCCAAGTTATTCGATACGACAGAGTTCTCGAAGGTTATTCATCTTGCACACGAATCTATCCGTGACTGCGGTTGTCAGTATGATGGAAAAGACGGATGCTATCATTGCATATTGAGTTATGGCAACCAGTTTATCCGCAACCAACTCAGCCGTCAAAAAGCAGAGCGTCTGTTCGAACGGATTGCCAACGAAACTGGAGACTGGAAGCAGTTCACCGGTTCTCTCGGCACGATGGTGGGAGACGGTGGCTTGGAAGAGAGCGAACTGGAAGAGCGTTTTGTGCATTGTCTGAAGAAAGCCGCTGATATGAAGCAGTGGGGCTTTGAGATACTTCACGACAATGGTATGAGATATTATAAGTTGCTCATCAGAGAAGGCGATGCGAAGAGATGTTTGATGCTCTATCCACAAAGGTGGATTGGACCAGAAGATGGCGTACAATACCAGACCCGCCCAGATTTCTATGCTGTATGCACTGAATGGACTGTTACGGGAGCAAACGGTGAGACTCAAAAAGACTGTAGTGAGATACCAGACATCGCCATTTATCTGGACGGATACCAATATCATGGAAGTTCAATTGAGGATAAGATACGCTTCTTCAGAGATATTGAGCAGCGTAAGGCTCTACGTTCATCAATGCTGAAGAACATTATCTCATGGACAATCACGTGGGATGACCTTGATATATGGGGACAGGAAAATGAAACTGCCAGAAAAGATAGTCTGGCTATTGACAACAGAAAGTTCAGCGATACCATTTCCTTTATGACAAACTATATGGAAGAGGAATGTGTCTGGAATTCGATACCGAATAATATGGAACGTCTTCTCCATGTATTAGGTCATATTGAAACGATGGATAACCTAGAACCCAGCGTTGCTCACTACCTGATGCAATGGAACCAAGAACTTGGATCTGCCAAACACAACCTTGGCACCATCAACACGTTCATCAACCAGATGAATGTGAGGACACAAGGCAATATCATTATTCCGATTGCAGACCTTCAGCAGCAGGATATAGATGAGTACTATAGTTGTGAGGCGGCTCAGAATACCAGCTCATATCATACAAATATAGCACTAATAGCAGATAATAACACGTCTGATGAAGAAATCATACCAGAAGTTATCTATCAAATCATTACTCAGCCGACTACAGAAAATCTAGAGAAAGATAAGTGGAATCACTTCTGGCGTCTGTACAATCTGCTGAATTTGGGAGATAACGAAGTGATGAAAAGAGGCACTGCTCATACGGATAGCCAATCTTCTTCTGTGGATATAGACGAAATCCTTGATAACTATCCGGGAGTCGAAGATGCTGCCCGCTGCTTGCTAGAACATCACATATCGATTAACCCGGAAGGAGGTTTCGAACTGGTTGTCGATGACGAAGTGATAGGTAGTGCTATGCTTGGGTCGGAAGAACTGAAAATTGTGATAGAACCTTTGGATGAAGATTCTAAACGTGCGTTTGAGAACAACGGCTATACTGTAGTTGCCGCAAATGATATAGAAACAATTAAAAACATAATACAATGAGATTATATATAGGTGACACCTTTTGGGATAAAATCTTCAAACTTCCCACAAAAGTTCAGAAGAAAGTAGTCGAGTTCCAGACAAAGTTCAAGGAGAACCCTCACGGTCATGCCATCAATCTGGAGTCGATAGCCACGTTCATTGATGATAGTATCAAGACGGCTCGGATAGGAGATGACTATCGCGCTATCATCGGATGTTTGCCGGATGATGACTACTGCTTACTCTATGTAGATCATCACGATGAAGCGATGCGGTGGGCAGAGAACAAACGCTTCGAGCAGAATCAGTACACCGGAGCATTCCAAATTATTCCCGTTGTTTCTGGGGCAGAACAGATGCATGATTCTGTTCCACAAAACGAAGAGCTCCCATTTGCTGTATATAGTGATGAGCAACTGCTGATGATAGGAGTTCCGTATGATTCATTGGCCCTTGTAAGGTCCATTAAGAACCTTGATGAACTTGACAGTAACGAGAAGAACCTTCCTGCTGATGTCTTTGAACATCTGTTTGACCTGCTGGACAACAAGAACATTGAACAAGTGATTGCAGAGATTGAGGAAGGCAAAAGTACAGACGGAGATGCTGCGAATAGTGCCAATAACAAAAGCCACTTCATCGAGATTACCGGTGAGAACCAATTGGAAGAGTATCTGGATGGTGATTTTGAGCGTTGGCAGATATTCTTGCATCCAAGTCAGCGAATCCTAGTTGAGAGCAACTATAAAGGAAGCGTGAAGGTGACTGGTGGCGGTGGCACTGGTAAGACTGTTGCAGCATTGCATCGCCTGAAGAAGTTGACTACTGATGCTCCCAGAAAGTCTGTTCTATACACGACATACACCAAAGCACTCATCACCAATATTAAGGACAAGATAAAGAAACTCGGAGTGAACGAGGATGCTTGCGTCATCTTGAACATTGACGCTCTGCTTGAAGAACTTGCAAAGAAGTATGGCATAAAGCAGACAGAATGGAACGTCCTTGACTACATCAACGTCGGTTACGGAAAGACTAAAGGCATAGAGATTTGGGAAGAAATCGTTAACAATAACCTGACTGGTTTCGAAGCAGACTTTTTATATCAAGAATATCTGGATGTCATCGCGTATAATAATGTGGAGACATTGGAACAGTACTTGCGTCAACCACGAGTTGGTAGAACAAAAGCACTGAGCATCAAGCAGCGTAAGGAAATCTGGGGTTTAGTAGAACAGTATGTTGAAGCAAAGCAACAGGGTAAATACTTCGACCGCTCAGAACTGTATAATCTGGTTGCTACACATCTAAAGAATAACGATATTCATCCGTTCTCTCATATTATTGCAGATGAGATTCAGGACTTCTCAAATCCGGAACTCCGATTCTTACGTGCATTGGTGGCAGAAGGGGAGAACGATTTGTTCATGGTAGGTGACCCGTATCAGCGCATCTACAACAATCGTCAGATAAACTTCAGCAAGGTTGGTCTAAATGTACGTGGCAAACGTAGCCGCAGATTAAAGATTAACTATCGCACGACTGAAGAAATCAAGCGTCAAGCTGTCAGCATTGTAAAAGGATGCACGTACGATGACTTCGATGGTGAAGCAGAAACACTCAATGGTTACGTATCCTTAATGCACGGACCCAAACCGGAATATACGCTTTATACGTCCGTTACTGAAGAGCGGAATGGAGTTCTTGATTTCGTAACGGAGTGCCGGAATAATGGTGTCAACTATGCGGACATCGCAATCGCTTGCCGGAAGCGTGATGAATTGAAGGAGATACAGTCTGCGCTTCATATTGCCAAAATTCCGTATAGAAATATCGATGGCAGTAGCATGAGCGACAAGGACGGCATCGTATTGTCAACGCTGCACAATATGAAAGGACTGGAGTTCAAGGTGGTTATCATTATGGGTATCAACAAAGACTCCTTCCCCAGCAAACCGTATAACTGGAACGAAATGAATAAGAAGGAGCAGACGAACCATCTGATGAACCAGCGCTCGCTGCTATACGTTGCCATCACCCGTGCGATGCAGATGGTGCGGATTACAGGTGTCGGGGAGAAGTCAGAACTACTATAGCATACACTATATATAATAAGGTATAAGACGACCCAATATGGGGTGCATATCTGATCGCGGATATGCACCCTTTCTTATTTGTGATTATTGCTTCATTTTCAATAATCTCACTGTTTTCTTACCAAAATTTTACCAAACCATATTCTGGGAAATGCCCTGTTTAAAAGGGTTTCTCAAAATGGTAAAATATTTGCTTACCAAACGTAAATCTCTGTTCCTCAAATAGTTGCACATTTCAGAAAGAACACTTACCTTCGCAACGTAAAAATAATAAAAACGATTTAAAAATTAAGTTTATGAACACATCAACTTTTAACTCAACGAATGTTGAGAAACTGAACGAGATGCTGAACACTCAAGTGTTTAACTGGATGCTTGCCAAGGAGAAAGCGATGACTGAGAAGGGAGTCAGTGAACACAACACAAGTTGTCCATCAACTGGCATCATTGGAATCGCAGCCGAAGTGGAGGATGTGACTCCTTCAGAGCTTGTGGCAATGAAGGTGCGTGAGATGTTCCAAGGTGAGTATGAAATTAAGCCTTACTCTCCCACTACAAATGAGAAGAGCAACACCATCTCATATCCTGTTCGCATCATGATTAGTGGTAACAAGGTTATCAACCACAATGGTGTTACCTACATCTACTACAAGAACAACCGCGAGCTCGCTACGATTGGATCTGCTATCAAGGTATGCTCTGTTGATAAGGACAAGGTTGAGAAAGCACTGAAGTTCATTGACTTTTTAAAGCCCGATACATTATGTTGCACTTATGATCGGCTCACCGAACAGATAGCAGAATGCATAGTGTAATGTAGTTATTTAGTAATTTCTACTCTAACGTAGATGATGGGGCCAAGCCTGCATAGATGATCAGAAGGCAATATCCACCAGCGACGAAGCAGGATAAGTCGCTGGCTTTTTCCGAGACATTTCAACACTAATAATAACTACTACATTCTTTAAGTATGTAATAATCACGAACTCTATTCAATTTCTACTCTTGCGTAGATAAAGGAGCCAAGCCTGCATAGATGATCAGAAGGCAATATCCACCAGCGACGAAGCAGGATAAGTCGCTGGCTTTTTTAAAATTTATATTAAGCATAACAACTAAAAAATAAGTAATATGACTGATTTTATGACAAGTTCCCGTGTATGGGTAATCAGACCTAGGAAGAATAACAGATATGTTATCGAGGATCCTGCTACTGGTGATGTACTACATGATGCAGATGGTCATGGTTTTAAGTCGTATGATAGTGCATACAAATACGGTTATAACCAGTATCATACTAATCCCATTGGCTATATAGAAATCGAGAATAATCAACTTTTCTAATTCTCAGACGACAACAGAGATGGGTAGGGTTGCACGCAAGTATCCAACAGGAAGGTTTTTCCTTCGCACGCCGGCCAAGATCGACGAGGAGAAGTTGTACCCTGTCTATCTCTGTTATTTCAACGGTGGTAAGAAAATCAGGCAGAGCACAAGTATTATGGCCATGACAAAGGACTGGAATCAAGATGCCAATCACGGCATTGGCGAACTTCGTGCAAGTTATGGGTCAGAGTACAAGAAGAAGAATCAGCAACTTCAAAAGCTGCTCAGAAAAGTTGATGGTAACATCTTCGATTATGTGGAGATGAACGGCGAGATTAGTCCGGACATAATCCAAGGCTTTATCTGCGGTGATGACAAGCCTTTGCGAGCAGACAAGGGGCGGAACTTCGTTGCCTACGCACTTGAACTATTAGAGAAGCAGTACATGAGACGTAAGATAAGAATATCTACCTACAAGAACTCTGTCTCTATTCTGAATCAGTTCAAGAACTTTTTGAGTGATAAGGAATGTGGGCAGAAAGGTGAACTCTTCGTAGGCAACATTACTGAGGATATAGTGCGTGACTTCTTGTCATGGGGGCTTGAGCGTGGGCGCAAAACCGACACGGGTGAAAAGTATCTGGAGACTATCAGCAAGATATGCAGAGAGGCTTCTAACAATGGGTTACTCTGCAAGGCATCTGCTCAAGCAATAGCAGATATCGTCATAGAGGAAAATTTAGATGACAGTCTATCAAGATCTATCAAATATCTCACTACAGAAGAGATTGGCAAGCTCGTCAACATTGACCGGAGTATCATAAGCAACAAGCAAGCTGACGTGCTTGAAATGTTCAAGTTCTCATATCTGTCATGTGGGCCCAGAATCAGTGACATAATTACATTAAGATGGTGTGACATTGATTTCGAGAAGAAAGAGTTGTGCAAAATTCAGGTAAAGACTCGTGGTCGTAACACAATTCCGCTTACAGATGAAGCATTGGAGATTCTCAAGCAGTGGAGAGGACGTCATAACATTTTTGTCTTCGGACTGCTACCAGATGACTTTGATTTGAAAGATGAGGAAAGGTTGAGAACAAGACGTAACTCAATAACGTCAACAATCAACAAGAGACTTGAAAACATTTCAAAGAAAGCGCAACTTAGTAAGAAGGTAACATTCCATATGGCTCGTCACTCTTGGGCTGTTAGCGCATTGGAGCAAGGTATGGCAATAAGTATGATAAGCTCATTATTGGGACATTCCAGTACGATGGTTACGGAGAAGGTCTATGCTGAGTTCAGACATGACGCGAAAGCAGAAGCTGTCCGGAACTTGAAGCTCAACTTATAAGGTCAATTATACAAATATATCATTATTTTATTAACAATTCAAAAGTTCAACATTATGACAGAAAAAAGATTCTGGGAGATTGTTAGAAAGATTAACTGGTCTCATTACTGGAAGTTCGATAAGAACTGTGAGATTTGCCGTCAAAGGATGCTGGAGGCGTGTACTGAAGACGAACTTAAAGATTTTGAGGATACGGCTGGCGAATTCTGCAACAAACTCGAAGAGCGCATCACGGGACATTACCGTACCATCAGTAACAGTGAATTCAATTATTTGTGTCCGGAAGGATTTGCTGATAACAATTGGATTGGTGACGATACAATGAGCGATGGACTTTGGCATATTATCGGCAAGGGGAAGTCTACCTAC
>OCTW013420724.1_pt1 | contig 42589 bp, 53 predicted proteins | sample 1539671 | NCBI WGS metagenome assembly OCTW01 (sample SAMN02144230, study PRJEB22623) | gut metagenome | biome: sheep rumen | host: Ovis aries | place: New Zealand
ATAATGCGTTTTTGATAATTACTTCAAAACATAAGTTTTTATGAAAAAAGTGTATTTAACTCCCGGTGCCGAGTATCTCGACACCCTCTTTGAGGCCAATTTCCTCACTTCGACTGTGGGGATTGGCGGTTCTACCGGTGAGGACCTGGGCGACGGTGATACCGTTGACCCCTGGTCTTAATGTTGTGCTCTTTGTAAACGATTCAAAAAAAGGAAAAGATTATGAAGAAAGTACTTTATAGTGTCCTTGCACTGGCAGGTCTCTTTGCAGTGTCCTGCAACAAGGAAATCGATGCCCCCAACGCCGAGGCCGCCCAGGAAAACCTGGTTCCCATGACGCTGACGGCTTCTTATGATGTTGCAACGAAAGTTACCTATGAAGGCATGAAGACCTTCGGCTGGGTTGCCAACGACTCCATCAAGGTCCGCATCGTGAACCCTGACAAGACGAAATACGGTTGGTTTTCTTTCGGTGCCAAGAGCACGGCTGTCTCCTCTGAGTTCGTCGGAGATGTACCTGACATGTTCCGTCCCGAAGACTATGCGTTCTACCCGGGCTTTAAGACAAACACTTTGGTTAATGTTTCGTCGAAGTCTACGGCGGTTCGTCTACCTATTACTTACTACCTTGATGAGGTAGATAGTAACGACCAGCCGATTGCTCCGCACATCGATCCTGCCAACTGTACCAAGGTATATGTCAGCAGCGCAAACCCGCTGCAGTTCCTCCCGAGCGTCGGTAAGAAGCAGGAGGATGGTTCCTTCAAGTTCCAGGCCGCCTACGGTGTCCTGAATATCCAGATGACCGATCTGGATGATGAGGCTTGCGGTATTAAACTGGTTGGTACGGGCGAGGCTTACATGGGTAACCTCCTATTTTTGGATAGAGACGACCAGTGCTACAAGATTGGTTCGAAGTATACTGATAGCGACGGTACTATCCGCAGTACGACTTACCTTACTTACTGGTTCTATCCGAAAGCAGACCATAGTGCCAGCATCTATCTTCCGGTTCCGGTCGGTACCCTGCCCGCAGGCTGCTCGATCGATATCGTGAATGAAAAAGGGGAAGTCCTTTTCAGAAAGATGTTTGCCAAGGATGTCGAAGTGCAGCGTGGCAAGATTACGACCTTGGCTCCGTTCAAGGCTCAATCTGATTTGACGTTGCTTGGAAATGCAAAGTATATTGATACTTTCATAAACGGTAGGTTTAAGTTTGCATCTGCATTTACCGAGGTTGAGATTTATTCAGACAAGGGTAATACAATGCACTATCGTCTTGTTAACCCTTATCCGGTAATTGCGGCTGCCAACAGCTATACCATTCCTGAAGGTATCACTGCAGACCCTTATCTTGATCTTTATGTCAAGGCAGATGGATCCGTTGAGTATGCCCCTGGTTATACGACAATCAATACCGGTCTGGATGCTGCCACGGCCTTCGGTGACGGTACTGGTAACCTTCAGATGGTTTACCCGAATTACTTCGTGGGTACGACGGTAGACCGCAATTTGGTCATTAAGTATGATAGCGAAGGGAAGCCCGCTGTTCTCCAGTTGGATCCTATCTTTAAGAACACGGAAAGTTCATACTGGTCCTGGTTTGCCGGAGGAACGAAGGAAGCGAACAATATCATCCAGATTCTCTTCCCCGGACAGACCGAGTCTTATGACCTGTCGGCCACTATCGTTGCGGGAGACGTCAATACCGATGATGTGAACAATATGTATGCAAATGCTTCGGTAGTCCTGGGTGCTGATATCGTTTCGGCTACCGTTGTGATGGCCCAGTCTGCCACCGAAGCTGCCACGGCGATTGCCGGTGGCGCCGGTGTGGTCGTGACGACTTCGGGTGTAGCAACGGTTCCCATCCCTTCCGATACCCCGAGCGGCAAGTATTCCTTGTATGCCAAGACAACGGTGGCGGACGGCCTGAACCCGAATGCGGGTCAGCTGCTTGCCACGGTTGAGTTCAATTTCTTCAATCCTGCCGATGATAAGGGCTATACCCTTGCGGATATTTGCGGTAGTTGGAATGCTGCCAATAGTCAGATTTATCAAAGCGGCTGGTCCAAGTACGCGATTAAGATGACCATTGCAGAAAATACGGTGGATCCTACGTTAGGAGATGTTGTGATTACGTCCTTCTTCCCTGAATATTTCAGTGGTTCAAACTGGACACAACTGAGTGGCCTTTATGCATGGTTTGATACCAAGACGGGTACCTTTACCGTAGATGTGCCTCAGGCAGGATGGTCGCACAAGAATTATCCTGACGAGGTGTGCTGTCTTGCCAACTATACCGATCAGACCACTCGTGTCGTCTTTGTTCTGGAAGACAAGACCACGCTGAACTTTACCAGTGATTCAATTGCCATTATTGGCGCCTGGAATTCAACCACCTGGGCGTTCGCGGGTTATTGGACTTATATGCAAAAACTGAACTTCACCAAGATTGTGGAGGAGTCTTCCGTAAGTGCGGCTGCTCCCCGTGTGAATGTCCAGTTCCCTTCCAGAAAAGCAGGAAAGGTTTCCTTCTCCTCCGCTGCATCGGGTGTACAATCGATGACGGCTGTCAGGTAAGAAGTGCCTTAGCATAACGAATCGGGACCGACCCTTTCCGGGCCGGTCCCTTTTTGGTCTCTTTCCCTTCCGTCCGCGAAGGTCTCCTCCTTTGCCATCGCGGGTCAGAGCGGCACCGGCGACCCCCGCCTACCCTCCCAGCACATGTCTGTTCGCTTCTCAGGCACCCCCTAGCCGGGGGTGGCATGTCGCCTCATCCCGCCACCTCCGCCCTCCTCGGCTCTGTTTCTGGACAAAAATAGCGGTTCTTTGTCCCAAATGCTACAGAATTGCAGTATTTGGACAAAATTAGCCGTTATGTGTCCCAAGGAAACCCTTCCCGGTTCTGAACTGCCCACGATGGAGGGCTATTTCTCCGGGAAGGCGCGCAGGGCATCCAGAAGCGTACGCTCGAAGACGTCCTTTTCGTGCTCGGACAGGAAGGCGACGCTGATGGGAATCTGGAAAAGTCGGTGCCGCAGGTCGGCGGGGACGCGTTTGTAATCCAGGACGCGCTGGCTGTCTTTCTCGGTGGTGGCCACCACGGCGGTAGGCCAGTAGCGGGTGGCTTTCCGGATGGCGGCAATGTCGTGCCGCGTATATTTGTGATGGTCCAGGAAGGTGAACCGCTTCACAATATGGTATTTGTCGCTCAGGAAACGCCGCAGGGGCGTGTCTTTGGCGATGCCCGTAAAGAGGATGAGCCGGTTGGAATAAGTAAACCGCACGTCGCCATCTTCATAGACGGGTTCGAGCGGCTGATACTGGATGGTGCTGAACAAGACGGTCGTGGTCTTGTTTTCGGCGTTCTTTCCGGTACACGAGAGGGGACTGAAATCCCGGATGTTCAAGGTTTCGGCCCAGCGGATCTTCTCCCAATCCTCCATAAAGGCCGGACACTTGGTGACAATGATGACGTCCGCCTGTACCAGACGCTCCGGCAGGTCGCGTAAGCGGCCGAAAGGAAGAAGATGGTCTTTGTACAGCGGACGGTTATAATCCACCAGGATGATGTTGTAGTAGGCCTGCAGGCGCCGGTGCTGGAAAGCATCGTCCAGGACGATGATATCGGCTTTGGGAAAGGAATTGTCGCCGCCGGGCGCGTTTTTGTCGGTCTGGAGCGTTTCGGGATGCAGCAGGTAGTGACAGCCTTCCACGCGGTCGCGGTCTACGGCGACGGTGATTCCGGGGAATTTCTTCTTGATTTGCAGGGGCTCGTCGCCGAACATCGCGGAACTACCCTGGCTGGTTACCTGTTGGAAGCCGTGGCTCTTGCGCCGGTGGCCGCGGGACAGGACCGCAATCTCCTTCAGCCCCCACTCCTCGCTCTGCTGCAAGGTCCGCAGGATCATCTCCGTATGCGGAGTCTTGCCGGTACCACCTGCGGTGATGTTGCCGATGCAGATGGTGGGAGCGTCTACCTTAAAAGACTTCCAGATTCCCCTGTCATACAGGGAATGCCGAAGTTTTAGGGTAAAATAGTACGGCCAAAGTAAGATTTTTTCTATCATTGGTTGATCAAATCGTACAAAGATAGTAAAAATTATAATCCATAAACGCTTTCTTCGGCAGAAAGTTGCGTTTCTCCCCATCTTTCGGCGATATAATCCAGCAGGCGGACGATTTCGCCGGGATCTTTTTCGGTGACCAGGCGGATGCGGGTGTCTTTGAATTCCGGCAGGCCTTTGAAGTAGCAGCTCAGGTGGCGGCGCATCTCCAGCACCCCCCGGACAGGGCCTTTCAGGTCCAGGGACAGGCCCAGGTGCCGTTTGGCCAGGGCCACCCGTTCCAGCACGCCCGGCGGGTCGATGGTCTCTCCGCGATCCAGCAGCGCACGGATTTCCCGGAAAATCCACGGACGTCCGTAGCTGGCGCGCGCAACCATGATCCCGTCCACCCCGTAACGGTCGAACGCTTCGCGTGCGCGTGCGGAATGATTAATGTCACCGTTGCCGATGATGGGAATGTGCATGCGGGGGTTGGCCTTGACCGCACCGATCAGGGTCCAGTCGGCCTCGCCCTTGTACATCTGGCAGCGGGTGCGGCCGTGGACGGTGAGGGCGCTGATGCCGGCATCTTGCAGTCTTTCAGCCAGTTCCACGATGATTTTACTGTTATCGTCCCACCCCAGGCGGGTCTTGACGGTGACGGGTTTGCGGACGGCTTCCACGATGCGGCGGGTGATCTCGACCATCTTGTCGGGCTCGCGCATCATCCCGCTGCCGGCGCCGCGTCCCGCGATCTTGCTGACCGGGCATCCGAAGTTGATGTCCACCAGGTCGCACCCGTGTCCGCCCGCGATTTCATCGGCATGATCGGCCATGCGGGCGGCTTCTACCATCGCATCGGGATCGTTCCCGTATATTTGGATGCCGATGGGTGCCTCCTCGGGAAGGGTTTTCATTTTGGCGATGGCTTTTGCGGCGTCGCGGATCAACCCGTCCGACGGGACGAATTCGGTATAGACGGCGGCCGCCCCCTGCTCGCGGCAGAGGATACGGAAGGAGGCGTCCGTAACATCCTCCATCGGGGCCAGCAGAACCGGTTTTTCCCCCAGGTCTATGTTTCCGATTTTCATTCTGACGGCAAAGGTACAAAAAACCCGTAACTTGTTGAAAACTTTGTTAATTTCATTTTTTATCCGTATCTTTGCAGCCCGCAAAAATGCGCGGATTTATATAAAGTATTAATTAACAATTAATTAACAAACCAATGCCTGGATTAATTGGAAAGAAAATCGGAATGACTTCCGTTTTCGGTGCTGATGGAAAAAACATTCCATGCACCGTCATTGAGGCTGGTCCCTGTGTTGTCACGCAACTGCGTACGGTTGAAAAAGATGGTTATGCCGCCGTCCAGCTTGCCTATGACGAAATCACCGAGAAACACACCAGCAAGCCTCTCCAGGGGCACTTCAAAAAGGCAGGAACCAATCCTATGCGCAAGCTGGTTGAGTTTGAGGCCGACTTCGCACAGGAGCTGAAACTAGGCGACACCGTATCCCTCTCCGACATTATCGTCGAGGGTGTGGAGTACGTGGATGTCGTCGGTACTTCCAAAGGTAAAGGTTTCCAGGGTGTGGTCAAGCGTCATGGTTTCGCCGGTGTAGGCGGCCAGACCCACGGCCAGCACAACCGTCTCCGTCACCCCGGTTCCATGGGTGCATCGTCCTGGCCTTCCCGCGTTTTCCCGGGAATGCGCATGGCCGGCCACACGGGCAACGAGCGGGTGAAGGTGTTCAACCTCAAGGTTGTCAAGGTTATCCCTGAGAACAATCTTCTCGTCGTAAAGGGTTCCGTTCCCGGAGCCAAAGGTTCTTATGTAATTTTGGAGGCGTAGGCTATGGAATTGAAAGTTTTGAAAATTGACGGTACCGAATCCGGAAAGACCGTCGTCCTCGATGAGAAGGTTTTCGGAATCGAGCCCAACGACCATGCCATTTATCTGGATGTCGTCCAGTATCTCGCCAACCAGCGTCAGGGCACTGCCAAGACGAAGGATCGCAGCGAGGTTGCATATTCCACCAAGAAGCTCGGTCGCCAGAAAGGCGGCGGTGGCGCACGTCACGGCTCCCTGAAGGCGGGTACCTTCGTTGGCGGTGGTAACATCCACGGCCCGAAGCCGCGCGACTATCGGCACAAACTCAACAAGAAGCTCAAGGCACTGGCCCGCTTCTCCGCCCTTACCTACAAGGCCCAGGAGAACGCCATCACCCTGGTCGAGCCGTTCACCATGGACGCTCCCAAGACCAAGGAATTCCAGCGCATTCTCACCAACCTCAAGGCTAACGGCCGCAAGGTTCTCTTCGTGCTTCCTGAGAACGCCGACAACATTTATCTCTCTTCCCGCAACCTCCCCGAGGTGAAGGTCATCACCGTTGACGAAATCAACACTTATGCTGTCATGAACGCATACAAGCTCGTGTTCGTGGATGGCGTACAGGATGTCCTCTCGGCCCGGGCCAACCGCTAAAATGACGAAGATATGGGAATTATTATCAAACCTATCGTGACCGAGAAGATGACCGCACAGAGCGAGAAGCTCAATGTGTATGGTTTCATCGTGGACCGTGGTGCGAATAAGCTCCAGATCAAGGCTGCCGTCGAGCAGATGTATGGTGTCAACGTCGCTTCGGTCAATACCGTGAACTATCACGGCAAGAAGAAATCCCGTTATACGAAGGCCGGACTCCTCCGGGGCCGCGCCAACCATTACAAGAAGGCTTATGTCGCCCTCGCCGGCGAAGATAAGATCGATTTCTACGCTAATGTTTAAGGAGGACTGAGTTATGGCAATTCGTAAATTCAAACCCACTACCCCGGGTACGAGGAACATGGCGATCAGCGCTTTTGACGAGATCACCTGCAAGAAGCCTCACAAGGCCCTTCTCGAGCCGCTTAAGAGGACCGGTGGCCGTAATAACACGGGTCAGATGACCATGCGTTATATCGGTGGCGGTCACAAGAAAATGTACCGTGTCATCGACTTCCTCCGCACGAAGGATGACTGCACCGCCAAGGTTCTGACCATCGAGTACGATCCGAACCGCAGCGCCCGCATCGCCCTGGTCGAGTATGAAGATGGCGTGAAGAAGTACATCATCGCCCCTGCCGGCATCAAGGTCGGTCAGGTTATCGCTTCCGGTAGCGGTGTCGCTCCGGAGGTGGGCAACGCTCTCCCTCTCTCTGAAATTCCGGTTGGTACGCTCGTCCACAACATCGAGCTCCGTCCCGGTCAGGGTGCCGCTATGGCACGTTCCGCCGGTACGTTCGCTCAGCTGGCCGCCCGTGAAGGCAACCACGCCGTTCTCCGTCTCCCTTCCGGTGAGACCCGTATGGTGTTGGTTTCCTGCCGCGCTACCGTGGGCACCGTGTCCAACGCAGATCACAACCTGGAGTCGTCGGGTAAGGCTGGTCGCAGCCGCTGGCTGGGTCGCCGCCCTCACAACCGTGGTGTTGTCATGAACCCGCACGATCACCCGATGGGTGGTGGTGAAGGCCGTGCTTCCGGTGGACATCCGCGTTCCCGTAAGGGTCTGCCTGCAAAGGGCTACAAGACGCGCAATCCTAAGGCGACTTCCAACAAGTTCATCATTGAAAGAAGAAAGAAATAAACGGAATTAAACTTTAGAGATTATGAGTCGTTCTTTAAGAAAAGGTCCATATATCCAGGAAGCCCTGGAGAAGAGGGTTCTTGCTATGAATGATGGTAGCAAGAAGAAAGAGGTTGTCAAGACGTGGTCTCGCGCCAGCATGATCTCCCCTGACTTTGTCGGCCACACGATCGCAGTTCATAACGGTAATAAGTTTATTCCCGTTTACGTGACTGAGAACATGGTGGGTCACAAGCTGGGTGAGTTCGCTCCGACGCGTACGTTCCGCGGACACTCTGGCAATAACAAGAAGTAATACACCTAAGGAGATTGCATTATGGGTAAACGTAAAAAAGAAATGGCCGACAGGCTGAAAGAGGCCAAGCGGAACACCGCGATAGCCAAACTGAATGATGTCCCTACATCTCCGCGCAAGATGCGTCTTGTGGCTGACACTGTCAGAGGTGTAGAGGTTAACCGTGCTCTCGACCTCCTTCGCTTCTCGAAGAGAGAGGCTTCGGTCCGTCTGGAGAAACTCCTCCGCAGCGCCATTGACAACTGGGAGAAGAAGAATCCGGATCAGTCCAAGGAGCTCGACAACGGCAATGTCTATGTGAAGACGATCATGGTGGGCGAAGGCCGCACGCTGAAGCGCATCCGTCCGTGCCCTCAGGGCCGCGCCGGTCGCATCCGCAAGCGTTCGAATCACATCACCGTCGTTCTCGATGTTAAGAAAACCGCAACAGTAGAGGAGTAAAATTATGGGACAGAAAACTAATCCAATCAGCAATAGAATCGGTATCACCCGTGGTTGGGACTCTAACTGGATCGGTGGTAATTATGCCGAGAAGATCGCCGAGGATTTCGAAATCCGTAAGTATTTGACCAATCGTCTGGCCAAGGCCAGCCTTTCCAAGATTGTGATCGAGCGCACCCTGAAGCTCATCACCGTGACCATTCAGGCAGCCCGTCCGGGTGTTATCATCGGCAAGGGCGGTCAGGAGGTCGACAAGCTCAAAGAAGAGCTGAAGAAGGTGACCAAGAAGGATGTCCAGATCAACATCTACGAGGTAAAGCGTCCGGAGACCGATGCCAACATCGTGGCAGACTCCATCGCCCGTCAGATCGAAGGCCGTGTATCCTATCGCCGCGCCATCAAGATGGCTATCGCCACTGCAATGCGCGTTGGTGCCGAGGGTATCAAGGTCCAGATCAGCGGCCGTGTCGGCGGCGCCGAAATGGCTCGCAGCGAGATGTTCAAGGAAGGCCGTACGCCGCTTCATACCTTCCGTGCCGATATCGACTACGCGCTGGCAGTCGCCCGCACGAAAGTCGGTGCCCTCGGCATCAAGGTGTGGATTTGCAACGGCGAGAAGTATGGCAAGCAGGACCTGACCCCGAATGCGGGCGTGTCCGCAGCCCAGGCTTCCAGCTCCAACCGTGGCGCAGGCCGCGGCGGAGACCGGGGTCGTCGTGGCGGCCGTGGCGGCCGTCGTAACGATCGCGACGCCAAGTAGTCTTCCCCCAGACAAGCACTTTCAGGGCTGGCCCTTCCGGGCCGGCCCTTTTTGGTTCGCCGCCCAAAAGCCAGGCACGATCTCGGGAAGGGCCGGTCACTGCGGTAATTGCCAAGTTGCTCGCGGGCTCCAGGGACCTTCCGGGAAAATGGCCTCTGGCATGGAAGGTCCCCCGGAAAAAGGCAGGACCTTCCAGGAAAATGGCCTCTGGCATGGAAGGTCCCCCGGAAAAGCGAAGGACCTTCCGGGAAAATGGCTCCTAGTATGGAAGGTCCCCCTGAAAAACGCAGGACCTTCCGGGAAAATGGCCTCTGGCATGGAAGGTCCCGTGGAAGGTCCCCCGCTGGAAAGAGGGTTATCCACGGGAAGGCCCGTTTTGGTGGATGGAAATTTGCATCTGACCCGATAAATTCGTAAATTGCAAGGTTAACGTAAATTCCATCATTATGGCTGAATCCAGAAGAGATTTCTTGAAGAAGGCTGGCCTGGGCATCGCCGGCTTCACCATCCTCCCGCGCAATGTGCTGGGAGCGATGAATGGGAATAAGTCTTTCACGGCTCCCAGTGACCAGATGACGCGGGGTATCATTGGCGTAGGCGGTATCGGCAAGTCCGGCCTGCACTTTGCCTCGGATGAGCGCTGCCGTCTTGTGGCGATCTGTGACGTGGACCAGAAGCACCTTGAGTCGGGTCTGGAGAAGGGCCGCAAGCAGTTCAATACGGAGCTACAGGCCTATCACGATTTCCGGGACCTGATCCATGATCCGAATGTGGATATCGTGCACATTGCCACGCCGTCTCACTGGCACGGCATCATGGCGGTGGAAGCGGCCCGTGCCGGAAAGGATATCTTCTGCGAAAAGCCGATGACCCGAACCATTGGCGAAGGGCAGAAGGTGGTGGATGCCTGCCGGAAGTACGGCACCATCTTCCGTCTGGACACCTGGTTCCGTTTTAAGGATACCTTCTACGGACTGGGCACCACGGTAGAGCCTCTCAAGAAGCTGGTGGACAGCGGTCTGCTGGGCTGGCCCCTGACAGTGCGCATCTCCGGCGCCACGGGCTTTGCCTGGAAATTCTTCTGGACGGGCCGAGAGGATCTGACCCCGCAACCGGTCCCGGCCGAACTGGATTACGACCTGTGGCTGGGTCCGGCCCCGTATAAACCCTATCATCCGCATCGCGTTCATTCCACCTTCCGCGGATATTGGGACTACGAAAGCGGCGGCCTGGGTGACATGGGCCAGCACTATATCGATCCGGTGCAATACCTGCTGGGGAAGGATGACGACTTCCCCGTAAAGGTAGAAGTGGATGCTCCCGCGCAGCATCCCGATGCCGTGGGAACCTGGCGCAGCATTACCTATACCTATGCCGATGGCTGCCGGATCATTCTCGAAGGAGAAGGTTATGAAAGCACGGGGAAAGTCCCGTACATCGAAGGTCCGAAAGGCAAGGTATTCAAGGGTTTCGAGTGCACCATCCCGAACGTGATGGAAGTCATCAATGAGTTGCCCGATCCGGCTCCGCGCCATACGGACTTCCTGGATTGCGTACAGAACCGCCAGCACTTTGCGCTGGACGAAATCATCGGCTATCACAGTGCCACCATCGTCAATATCGGAGCCTGCGCCCTCCGTCTGGGCCGTACGTTGAACTTCGATCCGGCCACGCAGCGCTTCATCGGCGACGATGCGGCCAACCTGCTGATCAACCAGCCGATGCGCGCCCCCTGGGCTTCGATGATCCTCTAAACCCGCAGCAAGATGAAAAAGATTCTATCCACCCTTCTTACCCTGGTCCTGGCGGCCGTGACCGCCCTGGCCCAGCATCCGCTCACCGAATTGGCCGCACGGGTAAACGAGGCATCTGCCCAGCCCGAAAAGAGCGCCGCGATGAAGGCGGAACTCAAGCAAGCGATTTCCGAAGCACAGGACCCGTCCTTCGCCAACTTCCTGGTGGGACAGTTCCGTCTCCTGGCGGGTGAGGAAGACATCCCGCAACTGGCAGCGTACGCCCAGAATCCGGCTTTGGCCGCCACGGCCCTGGATGCCCTGGCGCAGTTGGAAGGCAGTGAGGAGGCTCTCCTGGCCCTGGTGCAGGAAGGAAAGGCCGATCGCGCACAGCTTTGTGCGGCGGTCGCGGCCAAAGGCCTCTTTGCAGCCGAACCCACTGTGTTGAATTGGGCGATGAATACGGACGATGCCGCCGTCAAGGCGGCCGCCACCGCCGCCCTGGGCCGCATCGGTTCCAGTGCGGAAACCGCCAACTTCCTGAAAGACAATTCCCCGGAAGACTATATCAACCTCCTGTCCGGCTGGCTGGAGGAAGGTGATGCCGAGGCGGTGGCCAAGAACGCCCGCCCGTTGTTGAAGGGGAGTGACCATATCCGCACGGCGGCAGCCGGCCTGCTCCTGCATGCCCTGCCCGCAAAGAAAGCGGAAAAATTGCTCAAATCTGCCATGACCGATGCCAACCGGGCCTATCGCAACGCGGTGCTCGCCGAGGCCGATGCCGCGCTGGGAACCGAAGCGGTGGTGGCCGCGGTGGCGGACAAATCCTTCCAGAAGCTGTCCGGTTCGGCGAAGGCCGACATTGTCCGCTACCTGGGCAACCACAAGGTGGGCACCCAGAGCGAACTGCTGGCAACCTGTCTGGACGGGGATGAAGAAACGGCTGCAGCCGCCTGCGAGGCCATGGGCAAGATCGGCGGTGAGTATTTCCTGTCGAGGCTGATCGGGGAACTGGGCGGCAGCAATGCCGATGCGGCCCTGCGTGCCCTGCTCTCCTTCCCCGGCGATATCCGCGAGGCGGTAACCGAGGCGGCGGAAAAAGGAACGACTTCTGCCAAACGCCTTTTCACCCTGGCATCGGCGCGTCACATTACCGCGGTGGCTCCGGTAGCCCTGCGTTATGCCGATTCGCGCGACGTGGACACCCATGCGATGGCGATGCGCTCGCTCCCCGGTATGGTGGGACCCGAGCAGACGGCGGCCCTGACAAGCCGGCTGGACCAGGCCGCTCCGGCCGATGTCCCCGGTTGGCAGGAGGCTCTTGCCGCATCGCTGCGCACCCTGCCGGCCAATGAGCAGTACGACAAGGTTTTCGATATTCTCCACGATGTCCGCCATCCCGAGCGGTTCTATGCCGCCCTGGCCCAGAGCGGGACGGACGATGCCGTCAAGGTGCTGTCGGAGGCCATCGCATCGGACGAAGCCTTCGATGCCCTGCTCAAAATAGAGAACTACCAGGCTGCCAAGCCGTTGCTGGAGCAGGCGAAAGCCGTTCCGGCACGGTGCGAGAAGGCGGTTTCCCGTTATACGGAACTGGTACAGACCTATGAAAACGACCCGGTCCGCAAGCGGATCGGCTACGCCCAGGCCCTGGAACTGTCCCCGAAACCGGCCGTAACCCAGAAGATCCTCCTGGCCCTTTCGCAGCTGCCTACCATGAAGGCCTTCCAACTGGCCGGCCGTTATCTGGATGATCCGGACCTGGGCACCCGCGCCCAGGCGGCGAATGCCGTCCGTCGGATCGCTTCCAAGACCACGGAAGAAATTGACAACAAAGACCTTCAGACCCTGCTGGGCAAAGCCCGCGTCCTCTTCAGCGAGGGCGGTGGCGCCGATGACGGTTATGCCGTGGACGAGATAGACAAGATCCTCTCCGAGTTGAAACCGGCTCCGCTCTCCCAGCTTACCGACGAAGAAAAGGCCCAGGGCTTCGAGATGGATGGCCGCGAGCATCCGGGCCTCACGAACAAGAAAGGATTCATCTCCTTCTGCGGTCATGGTGAGGGGCTTAAAATCAGGAATGTACGTATTTTGGATTTAGGAGACAAGAAATAAATGATCAGACTTGCGGCGATAGGATTGGGAAACCGGACCCGAAAATACCTCGAGTATGTCCAGGCGCATCCGGAGGAAGTATCCCTGGTGGCCGTGGTTGAACCGGACGATATCCGCCGGCAATCGGTGGCCGCCGGTTTCGGCCTGCCCGAAGCGGTTTGTTTCCGGGATGCGAAAGACCTCTTTGCTGCTGATTTGCAGATAGATGGCGTCATCATCGCTTCTCCGGACAACCTCCATTTCGACCAGACGATGGCGGCGATTTCCCATGGTTGGCATGTCCTGCTGGAGAAGCCCGTTGCGGAATCCATCGAACGGTGCCGCCAGATCAGCGAAGCGGCCCGCCGGGCGAAGGTGCAGGTGCTCATCTGTTACGTGCTCCGGTATCATCCCTACTACCGCAAGCTGCGCGAACTGGTGCGCGGCGGCGCCATCGGCGAAGTGGTGAGCGTATCGCACCGGGTCAACATCGGTACGGACCGCATGACGCACACCTATGTGCGCGGCCCGTGGGGGATTGCGGCCGATTCCTCCCCGAGTTTCCTTTCCAAATGCTGCCACGATGTGGATATCCTCCTGTGGATTACCGGAAAGCACGCCTGCAAGGTATCTTCCTTCGGATCGCTGAAGGTTTTCCGGCCGGAAAACGCACCCGCCGGGGCGGCCGATCGTTGTGTCGATTGTCCGGTGGAGCGTTCCTGCCCGTATTCGGCGGTGGACCTGTATCAGCGCCGGCATGACTGGGTGGGAAATTTCGTGGTGCCCGAGGGCCGGACGCTGGACCAGGTGATCGCGGAGGAACTGCAGTCCGGCCGCTTCGGCCGTTGCGCCTATCGCTGTGGCAGCGATGTGGCCGACCATCAGGCCGTATCCTTCCAGACGGAAGACGGCAGTACCTTCGATATCCAGATGAACGCCTTTACCCGCAAGGACAACCGCGACACCATCCTCAGCGGCACGGAAGGCGAGATTCATGCCGATGAACAGACCATCGTCCTGCGTCGTTTCGCCGAGGGGACGAAGGAGGTGTTCGATTTCCGCGAAGTCTTCGACCAGCCGCTCCATGGCTATGCCGACCTGAGTGTGGTGGAGGACTTTGTCCATTCCATCCGGGAGGGCCGTGCCTGCGCTTCACCGGTGGGCGAAGCCGTTGAAAGCCACCAGATCTGCTACCTGGCCGAGCAGAGCCGCAACGAAAGCATAATACTATTCATATGAAATCATCTTTATTATTATTTACTACAGGGGCCCTGGTGCTGGCCTCCTGCGCACAGAAAGTATCTGATAAGACCGTCCTGATGGGGTCTTTCGACAACAAATGCCCCGAGGAGGTGACGGTTACGGTTCCCGCCCTGGGGATTGACACCACCCTGGCCGTGGACGAAGCCACCCATTCCTTCCGCTTGGAAATGCCCACCGACCGCACGGCCCTGGCCACGGTGGAATACGAAGACGGCGGCGCCCAGTTCGTACCGGACGGCACCACGCTTTCGGTGCACTTCAACGACGAGTACGAATCGACCATGACCTCCAAGCAACCGAAGGTATCGGTCACGATGAAATTGAAAGATTACTCGAATAAGATGGCGGAGTATTACCAGGCCTATCGGTTTGCCGAATCCCGGGAAGCGTCCGATTCCGTGATGGCGCTGACCCATACCCTTTCCGAAAACCTGCTGAACGAGAACAAGGACAATCTCCTGTCTGTTGCTGCGATTTTCAACCTGTTGCAGGATTATTCCGACGCCCAGATTGATTCCATCATCCAGACCCTGGACCCGAAGGTCCGCGAAATGGAGGATCTGCGCCAGTTGGAAAGCTCCATCAAGGTCCGCCTGGTGACGGGTGAGGGAAAGCCTTTCAAGGATTTCACCATCATGCAGCCCGACGGAAAGGCCGTGAGCCTGTCCGATTTTGCCGGCAAGGGGAAGTACATCCTGCTGGACTTCTGGGCTTCCTGGTGCGGTCCCTGCAAACGCGAGATCCCGGCCATCAAAGCCGCCTATGACAAATTCCACGGTCCCGATTTCGACATCGTCAGCGTTGCGGTCTGGGAGCAGAGCGTGAGCGCTTCGATCGATACGGCCAAGGTCTATGGCATTCAGTGGAACCACATCCTGGATGCGAAGGAGGTTCCTACCAAGCTTTACGGGGTCGATGGAATTCCGCACCTGATCCTGATCGGACCGGACGGTACCATCCTCAAGCGCGGTCTGCGTGGAGAGGAAATTACCGCCGAGATCGGCAAATATATCGCTCCCGTCAAATAGGTGGACGTAAGAGAAAAAATCAAGCTGTTTCCGCATTCCCCGGGCGTCTATCGTTATTATGACGCTGGGGGGAATGTGATTTATGTAGGCAAGGCCAAAGACCTGAACAAGCGGGTGGCCCAGTATTTCGTGCCCCCGGAGCGGCTCAATATCAAGACCCGCATCCTGGTAAGCAAGATTGCCGATGCCCAGTTCTCGGTCGTGGATTCCGAGGCCGACGCCCTGTTGCTGGAAAACAACCTCATCAAGCAATACAAGCCGCGCTACAACATCCTCCTGAAGGATTCCAAGACCTATCCGTGGATTTGTGTGAGTGCGGGGGAGTTCCCCCAGGTATTTCTGACGCGTCATCTGACCCGCAACGGCTCGCGCTATTACGGGCCCTACAGCAGCGCCACCTATGCCAATAGCCTGCTGAGCTTTTTCCGCAGCACCTATCCGCTGCGTTCCTGTAAGCTCAACATCACGGGTGAAGGCGTCCTGCGCCGCAAATACCGTCCCTGTCTGGAAATGCATATCGGACGATGCAAGGGCTGCTGCGTGGGCGGGGTCTCGCGGGAAGAATATGGGCGATACATCGATGAAATCGAGCGGCTACTCAAGGGCGGCGTGCGCGAACTCATCCAGGGATACGAACAGGCCATGAAAGAGGCCGCGGCGGAACTCCGTTTCGAGGAGGCCCAGTTGTATAAGGATCGGGCCGATGCGCTCCGGAAGCATTACGCTTCGTCCATCATCTCTTCCGTCTCGGAGCAGGATGCCGATGTGTTTTCGCTTGTGTTCGATGGGAACGAGGCTTTCGGCAACTTCCTCCGGGTGCGCGGCGGCGCCATCATCCAGTCTCTCAACCTTGGGTTCAAAATGGCCATCGAGGAGGAACAGGCGGCGGTTCTGAGCGAGTTCATCGCAGAGATCCAGTCCAAATTCGGGGAACTGTCCCGCGAACTCGTCGTTCCTTTCCTGCCCGATGTGCAGCTGGAGGGGGTCCATTACCGCCTGCCGGTGCGCGGGCAGAAGCTCGCCCTGCTGGAACTCAGCGTCAAAAATGCCCGCGAATTCCACTTCAACGCCTTGAAGGTGCGCGAACGTACCGATCCGGACGATTATCGCCAGATGGTGTTGGAGGACCTTCGCAAGGCCCTGGGCATGAAGGAATTGCCCGTCCATATGGAGTGCTTCGACAACTCCAATATCCAGGGCACCAACCCGGTGGCCTCTTGTGTCGTGTTCCGGGACGGCGTGCCTTCCAAGAAAGATTATCGCCGGTTCAAGATCAAGACGGTGATCGGCGCAAACGACTATGCTTCCATGAAGGAAGTCGTGAACCGGCGCTATGCGCGGATGCTGGAGGAGGCCCCCGACGACCTTCCGCAGCTGGTGGTCATCGATGGCGGAAAGGGTCAGCTGGACTTTGCCTGGCAGGCCCTGGCGGAGCTTGGTCTGACCGAGCGGCTCACGGTGATTGGCCTGGCCAAACGGCTGGAAGCCGTGATCCGGGTGGGGGACCCGTACCCCTTGTTTATCGACCGGAACTCCCACGCCCTGAAGGTGTTGCAGCAGATCCGGGACGAGGCGCACCGCTTTGGCATTACCTTCCACCGCAACCTGCGGAGCAAGGCGGCCCTGGGGTCTGCCCTGCGTGACATCAAAGGTGTGGGCGAGCAGACCGAGCAGCGCCTGCTGATGCATTTCGGCAGCGTAGCCCGCATTGCCGCGGCCTCCATAGAAGACCTGGCGGCCATCGTTCCGAAGGCCCTGGCCGAACGGATTCACCGAACATTGACAGAAGACCTATGATACAGGAAGAAAAATTCAACCGGTGGTTCAGCCTCTTCATCCTGGTGGGGATGACGGTGGTAACCTGTGTGGTGACGGCATTCAAGCTCCAGGCTTCTCCTGACGGACATTTCTGGTTGCTGATGGCGGCCTTCGGTTCCCTGATGGGCGTCCTGGCCACCGTGTGTTCGGCCAATGGACTCATCGTTACCTTCCTGTTCGGCTTGCTGGACGTAGCCATCTACGGGGTGATGTGCTGGCTCAACTGGCGGCGCGGTGCCCCGGGCCTGGGCAATGCCATCCTGCATTTTGTGTATTTCGTGCCCATGCAGTTCGTGGGCTTCTGGCAGTGGCGCAAACGCGGAGCCAAAGCCGCTTCCCAGGTGAAGGCCCGGCGCCTGACCGGCCGCCAGCGCTGGCTCCTGACGGGCGTCTTCCTGCTGGCCACCGTTGTGCTTTACGCCATCCTGCTCCGGTTCGACCGTTCCGCCGCCGATGGCTTCCTCCGGGTAGCGGTGCTCATCGATGTCATCCCGCTCGTGTGCAACATCATCGGCCAGGGACTCATGTCAACCGCGTACATGGAGCAGTGGGTGTTTTGGATGGGGGTCAACGTGACCAGCATCATCCTCTGGGTCATCACCCTGCGATCTACCCCGGACTCTACCTATGCACTGGTTTATGTGACCAAGTACGTTTTCTACCTGTTGAACTCCATCAATGGTCTTCGTATCTGGTTGAGAATCAGTAGGGGGTAGCGGTTTTTTCCGGGATTTGTTTCAAATCTCGGTTTTTTTTACTTACTTTGCAGAAATTTTGGAACATAGTAATTATTAACAATATTAAATTTTTTCAATTATGACGCATGAAGAAATCGTAAAGCAGGTTAAGGCGATCATCGTTGACAAGCTGGGTGTGGAAGAGTCCGAGGTGACTGAGTCCGCAAACTTCACCAATGATCTGGGTGCTGATTCCCTCGACACTGTCGAGCTTCTTATGGAATTCGAGCGCGTGTTCGGTATTAAGATTCCCGATGAGGAGACCAGCTCCATCGCTACCGTTCAGGATGCAATCAACAAGGTTGCTGAGAAGATCGGTGCCTAATTAACAGATAGCGTACAAAAAAAAGGTCGGATCCTTTCGGTTCCGGCCTTTTCTTTTTCTGTCTTTCCCGTTATTCCCGCGGGACAGCGTAGGTGACGCGGAGCTTGGGACGGCGTCCCAATGCCGTAGGACCGGCCAGGACAGCGTCATAATAACCCTCTTTGTCCAGGAAGGTCTGCCTGGAGGTGGTGGTGGAACTGGACGAACTGTTCATGGCCTGCGCCATCAGCATGTAGCTGTAGTAATTGTCGTAGCCGTAGCCGCCATATCCTCCGTATCCGCCATAACCGCCATAACCGCCGTAGCCGCCGTAGCCGCCGCCGTACAGGCTGTTCATATAGCTGTAGTACATCATCTGCTGATAGTAGTCGTTCTGTGAATTGTTGGCGTTTACGGTGACGATGGTCCTGTAATTCATGGCCAGGAACCAGACGTCATACCCGCTCATGTCATCGGTCTCCTTCATCTTCAGGATCTGCTGCACGTGGTGGGAAATGTCCGGGGCGTACTTGCAGTTGGACCGGTCCACATCGCCCTGGTTTTCAGAGCTTTCATTGGCATCGGTCAGGCCGGCGAAGGTCACCTTCTTGTTGTCGTCAACCCGTTTGAGGGTCGGGTTCAGGATGGGCGGGAACTTGTAGAAATCCTCGTAGTTCTCCGGGAAGTCGAAGGGGAGTTCAATGGTGGCCTTGGCAATGACGGTGTTCTTTCCGTTTCCGCCCTGCCGGGCAATCTCGTTCGATACCAGCCGGTAGATTTCCTTGGCGGGGATGACCGGTTTCAGGCCCGTACCGCCTTCGATGTAGATTGCCGCTCCGGCCCGGCCGGCAAGGGACTGGGACTGATAGGAAGAGATGTTGAACACATACTGCTCGGGCTTCGCGTTGGCGCTGTAGAGCGAATCTACGTTCTGTAGCTTCGTGGGGTTGAAATAGAACACAAAGGACGTGTCCACATCCTTTCGGGAACCGTAATCGGCCCGGAATTTCAGACGGGCGTAGTTGCCGGACATCTGCATATAGCCTTCTGAATTGGCTTCCAGGATGCCGAGTTTCAGCCGGTTGATTCGTCCGCCCATCCCGGTGGGGACATCGGATTCGATGAAGATGCCGGGCAGTTCGGCGGTATAGGTCTTGATGTCCTTGATGCCGTTTTTGGCGATGACTTTCAGCTTCTCCAGGTATTTGAGGGCGAAGGCATCGGTAAAGTCGAAGGAGAGGGTGTCGGTACCGTTGTAGACCGGAATGCCTTTTGAAATGCGTTCCGTACCGTGCGGGACGATGGTGCTGGTGTAGTATTGATCCGCGTCCAGCGGCTGGGTGAGCTCGTAGATATTGACGTTCTGGAGGATTCCGCGCTCGCTCTCCGAGGGCAGGGAGACGGTATCTGCCGTTGCGGCGAAGTGGAAGCCGCGGAGGCGCGTATTCGTGCCGAAGTCCAGGGTGTCATAAACCGGAACCAGCGAAAAGGCGCAGCTGCGCGTGGACAGGCCGTAGCGTTTGTCGCGAACGGCACCGAAGACGATATTGTCTGCGGAATAACCGGAAAGGGCATCCACATAATCCAACCGGATGTCCTCCAAGTCGAATTCGGCCGTGTGAATCGTGTATTGTTGGTTGGTGGCGATGAGGTTTTCCCCAACTTCGTTGTCGATATCGATGCAGGCGGCGCAGCAGGCGAGGGCTGCGGCACAGGCAAAAACTTTCAACTTCATTCCTTACAGCTGATCATAAAAATTGTTGTACTCGTCGATATAACTCCCGTCCGCAATGGATTTGGCCTTGTAGGCGAGCACCGGCAGACCGGCATCCTTGCAGGTCTTTTTCAGTTCGGGAGCGATACCGGAAGTACTCAGGATGACCCCATCCGAGTACTGGATGGCAGTTTGAGCAAGTTTTATGCCATTGGCGTCGGCCAGCGGGGCCACGTCTTCTTCTTTCAGGGAGGCGAAACGGGCGGCGTCCTTGAAGTTCTTGGCAAAAGGCTCGGTGGGCGTGTCGTTGTACAGGGAAAGCACCACCTTGCTGTTGGCGAATATCGGGTCGTCCTTGTAGATTTTCTTCAGATAGAGGGGCAGCAGATGGGTAATCCAGCCGTGGCAGTGGATGATGTCCGGGGCCCAGCGCAGTTTCTTGGCGGTCTCCAGGACGCCGCGGGCGAAGAAAATGGCCCGGTCGCCATTGTCGGCAAAGAAATTACCCTTTTCATCGAAGGCCACCTGTTTGCGGCGGAAGTATTCTTCGTTGTCGATGAAATACACCTGCATGCGGGCGGCCGAGATGGAAGCCACCTTGATTACGAGGGGATGATCCACGTCGGAAATGATGATATTCATACCGGAAAGGCGGATAACCTCGTGCAGCTGGTTCTTCCGCTCGTTGATGCAGCCATATCGCGGCATGAACGAACGGATTTCCTTCTTCCTCTCCTGAATACCCTGCGGCAGGTAACGGCCAATCAGAGAAATGGGGGTTTCCGGAAGATAGGGGGTTATTTCCGAGTTCACAAACAGAACTCTTTTAACTGACTCACCCATCATCAATTCCATTACGTATATTCTTTGCAAAGTTAATAAATATTTTTTAGAATTTCAAGTTTTCACTATCTTTGAACCCAAATTGGCCCTTGCAAGTATGGCAGAAAAGAAGAATCGAATCATGCGGAGGCGGCTCCGGAACGCTTACCTTTCCTCCCTCATCAGCATATCCCTGGTGCTGTTGCTTGTGGGTATCGCCGCCATGCTGCTGGTCAATGCGCGCAGCGTGTCGGATTATTTCAAGGAGAACATGCAGGTGAGCGTGATGATGAAGACGGAGGTGTCCGACGAGCAGGCCATGACCTTGCTGCCCCGGCTGGAAGAGCTGCCGTTCATCGTGGGAACCCGCTTCGTGTCGAAGGAACAGGGAACCCGCGAGATGGCCCAAATGCTGGGCGATGATTTCCTGAGCGTGTTCGAATCGACCCCCATCCCGGCCTCGATCGTCCTGAACCTGCAGGCCGATTACGTATCGTCCGACAGCCTGGCGATGGTGCGTGCGCGCATCGAACGCGAACCGATGGTGGACGAGGTGGTGTACCAGCAGTCCCTGGTGGAAGACCTGAATGTGAACCTGGGCCGCATCTCGCTGGTGCTGGGCGTATTCATCCTGCTGCTGCTGTTCATCTCGTTCGTGCTGATTGGCAATACCGTGCGGTTGTCGCTGTACGACCGCCGTTTTGTGATTCATACGATGAAACTGGTGGGGGCGACGCGGGGATTTATCCGGGCGCCGTTCATGGTGACCGCCGTGTTCCAGGGCCTCTTTGCCTCGCTGATGGCCATCCTCATGCTGGTGGGCATCCTTTACGTGGTGCGCCGTGAGTTTTCGCAGCTGTTCGAGGTGTTCCGGCTGGACCTGCTGCTGTGGGTGGTGGCGATTGTGGTGGCGGCCGGCCTGGCCATCTGCCTGTTGAGCACCTGGCTGTCCGTGTACCGGCTGGTGCGGCTGACAAAAGACGAATTATACTATTAGAACAATATGGATAATGGTTTGGCTACGACCTCCAAGGGGTTGAAATGGATGGTAATCGGGGTGCTCGTCATGGTGGCGGGTTACCTGCTGATGATGGGCGGCGGGAGCAAGGATCCGCAGGTGTTCAATCCGGCCATGTTCGACTGGCAGCGGCTGGTCGCGGCGCCTACGGTGATCCTGTGCGGGGTCGTAATAGAAATTGTCGCCATCATGCGCGTGGCGAAAGACAAGAAGGAGGAATAAAATGGAGTGGTGGCAGGCAATTCTCCTGGGCCTTGTCCAGGGACTGACGGAGTTTCTTCCGGTCAGCAGCAGCGGACATCTGATGATTTTCAAGGAACTGCTGGGGGTGGATGGAGAAGGTTTCCTGGATTTTACGGTAACCGTCCATCTGGCCACGGTATTGAGCACCATCCTGGTGTTCTGGGCGGCCATCCGCCAGTTGCTCAAAGGCTTGCTGCAGTTCCGCTATAACGACGAAACGGACTATATCGCCAAGATCTGCGTTTCGATGATCCCGGTTTTCGTCGTGGGCATGTTTTTCAAGGATCAGGTGGAGAGCCTTTTCGGCGAGAACCTGACCACGGTGGCGGTATGCCTGCTTGTGACGGCCGCGCTGCTTTTCTTTTCGGATCATTTCTTCCGCTGGTTCAAGGTTTGCCCGCGCGAAAGGCGCAACGGCATTTCCTTCCTGCAGGCCTTTGTGGTAGGTCTGGGCCAGGCGTGCGCCGTGGCGCCCGGCCTGTCCCGTTCCGGTACCACCATCGCGGTGGGCCTGATCAGCGGGGTCAAGCGGGATGTCATGGCCCAGTTCTCCTTCCTGATGGTGCTGGTGCCCATTTTGGGTGAGCAGGCGCTGGATATCCTGAAAGCCGTTTCGGGCGAAGCTGTCCTGGGCGGCGGCGTGAGCCTGACGGCCCTGGCGCTGGGTTTCCTGGCGGCCTTCGTGTCCGGTTTGTTCGCCTGCAAGGTCATGGTGGCCCTGGTGCGCAAGGCCCGTCTGGGCTGGTTCGCCCTCTATTGCGTGGCCGTCGCCTCCCTTCTCTTGGTTTTTGCATAAGATGGCAGCACGTACGCTCACGTATTTCGCGGCCGATGTCCACCTGGGGCTGGATGTCCACGATCCCGCTGCACGGGAGAAACGCTTTGTGGATTTCCTGCGGAGCATCGATCCGGAACGGACGGAATCGCTCTACCTGCTGGGCGATATCTGGGATTTCTGGTACGAATACCACGATGTGGTGCCCAAAGGATACGTGCGCGTGTTCGCTGCGCTGATGGATCTGATGGACGCGGGCGTGAAGGTGTTTTTCTTCCAGGGGAACCACGATATCTGGGCCTATCATTATTTTGAATCCATGGGGATGGTCAAACTCCAGCAGCCGTATCTGGTGGAGATTGCCGGCAAGACGTTCTGCCTGGGACACGGAGATGGCCTGGGCCCCGGCAACCGCTGGTACAAGTTCATGCGCTGGGGCTTCCGCCATCCTTTTTTCCAGGGACTCTTTTCCCTCCTTCATCCCACCCTGGCCTTCTGGTTCGGGAACAGCTGGTCGCGCCACAGCCGGCTGTCCAAGGATATCGGCTACGATTTCAAAGGGGAGTCGGAACCGCTCTGGCAGTTTGCCGACGCGTTCAGCCGGGAGCACAAGGTGGATTATTTCATCTTCGGACACTTCCATTGCCGCGTTGACATGCCTGTGCCCGGGGGCGCACGCCTGCTGATCTTGAAGGATTGGATGGAAGGATCGTCTTACATCGTATTCGACGGGACCGACTTACAGATTCGGTAGGTTCGGTTTCGCAGGGTATTCGTAGAAAATGGAGTAGTAAAGGGCGTCGAATTCGCCCTTTTGCCATTTCTGGACCAGCTCTTCCGTCACTTTGTCCTGGCCCTTGGGGTCGTAGCGGGATTTCAGGTTTTGGCCGAAAATGCGGGCCACACCCTGCCAGAAGCCGGCCACGAAGCCGTTTTTGTATTCTTTGATGATGGAATAGGCGTTCCGGCCGATTTCCCGGTCGCACAGGCGCACCAGCAGGCGTCCCTGGGACGTGGTCATCCGCCGCAGGTGCGGCTCGAAAGCTTTCAGGAGCTCTTTCTGCCGGGCGGAGATGTAGGCGCGTTCGGCCGCTCCGGAAAGATGGCGGGCCTTGATGGTGCTGTCCACTTCGTGTTCCAGGCGGGCCGCCATCAGGGCGTAGGGATAGACCTTGCTGAAATGATAGACCAGTTTGTAGTACTGCCGGTAGTCTTTGCGTTTGCGGACCCCTTTGGGAAAGACCCATACGGGCGGGATGTCGTCCACATAGGTGGTGTCGCCGCGTTCATCCACCACGACACCCAGGTAGCCGGCATGCTTGCCGGGTTTCTGGGCAAAGCCCTCGGGGTCCGGCAGGATCAGCAGGCAGGTCAGCAGGACCCAATATGCGCGCCATTTTGTCATTTCCGACGCAAATTTACGCAAATTCCGTACGATGCCCCGAGGTTTGTGTCGAAAATGCAGGCAAGAATTTTTCAACAGAATATGTAACTTGCTGAAAATCATTGTAGTTAACTGTTAAAAATGCCGGTCGAAAATGTTGAAATATTTTTCAAAAATAGTTTGAAATCCAATATTTTTTACTAACTTTGCATCCCAAAAAATTGGGTAGAGTTCGCCCAACCAGCTGATACTCAATGATTTGGAGAATTTTAGGAAATTAATTAAAAGTAATACAGCAATGTTACAGCCTAAGAAAACAAAATTCAGAAGGGAGCAGAAGAACGTGATGAAAGGCATGGCCCAGCGTGGCAACCAGCTCGCGTTCGGTTCCTTCGGTCTCAAGACGCTTGAGAATTGCTGGCTGACTGCCCAGCAGATCGAGGCCGCCCGTCAGGCGATTTCCCGTCGCATGAACCGTGAGGGCCAGATCTGGATCCGCATCTTCCCTGTGAAACCGTTCACGAAGAAGCCGCTCTCTACCCGTATGGGTAAAGGTAAGGGTGATCCCCAGGGTTTCGTCGCTCCTGTGACGCCCGGTCGTATCCTCTTCGAGGCCGAGGGTGTGTCGCTTGAGACCGCCAAGGAGGCAATGCGCCTCGCTTCCCACAAACTGCCCGTGGCTACGAAGTTCATCGTCCGCCGGGATTATGTTGAATAATATAATGGAGATAAGCAAATGAAAGCAAAAGAAGCACGCGAGATGTCTATCGCCGATCTGAAGGATCAGATCCAGCTCAAGAAGAACGAGCTCGACCAGAAGAAACTCAACCACGCGATTTCTCCATTGGAGGATACCTCTTATTTTAGCAAGACGCGCAAGGACATCGCCCTGATGATGACGATCCTCGCCGAGAAAGAAAACGCACAGTAACAAGTAAGTCTTATGGAAAGAAATCTTCGTAAGGAAAGAATAGGTCTGGTGGTCAGCAGCAAGAATGACAAGACCATCATCGTCGCGGTCGAGACGCGCAAGAAGCATCCCCTCTACGGCAAGTTCATCAAGCAGACGACCAAGTTCGTCGCCCAGGATGACAAGAACGAGTGTGGCGAAGGCGACAAGGTCCGCATCATGGAGACCCGCCCCCTGAGCAAGACCAAGAACTGGAGATTAGTTGAAATCATAGAAAAAGCCAAGTAGTATGATACAGCAGGAAACCCGTTTACAGGTGGCTGACAACAGCGGTGCAAAGGAAGTTCTCTGCATCCGTGTCCTCGGCGGTACGCACCACCGTTACGCAACCATAGGCGACAAGATCGTCGTCACCGTCAAGAGCGCGATTCCGGGCAGCGATGCCAAGAAGGGCACCGTTTCGAAAGCCGTTATCGTGCGCACCAAGAAGGAAATCCGCCGTCCGGACGGTTCTTATATCCGTTTCGACGACAATGCATGCGTTCTCCTGAACAACGCCGGCGAACTCCGCGGCACCCGTATTTTCGGTCCCGTCGCCCGCGAGCTCCGCGAGAACTACATGAAGATCGTTTCACTGGCACCTGAGGTCCTTTAATCATCGGTACATTATGAAAAAGATTCACATCAAGAAGGGTGACACCGTATATGTCAATGCCGGTAACGATAAAGGTAAGACCGGCAAGGTGCTGTCCGTGATTCCCGAGAAGGACCGTGTGGTCGTCGAAGGTGTTAACATGGTCAGCAAGCACACCAAGCCGAATGCCAAGTATCCGCAGGGCGGTATCGTCAAGCAGGAAGCTGGCATCCACGTTTCCAACGTCAACCTCGTGGTCGATGGCAAACCCACGCGCGTAGGTTACAAGTTCGTGGACGGCAAAAAAGTTCGTTATGCAAAAAAATCTGGAGAGGAGATCTAAGTTATGGCAAAGAAAGCACAGAATACCCCTGCCGTGAGCGCTGAGCTCCCGAAAGGATATGTCCCGACCCTCAAGAAGGTCTATCGGGAAGAGATTGTTGACAAGCTTGTCAAGCAGTTCTCCTATACGACGGTAATGCAGGTTCCCCGCCTGGTCAAGATCACCATCAACGAGGGTGTCGGCGACGGTACCCAGGACAAGAAGCTGGTCGAGGAAAGCGCAGCCGAGCTGAGCAAGATCGTCGGTCAGAAGGCGGTTCTCACCACTTCCAAGAAAGACGTCTCCAACTTCAAGCTCCGTAAGGGCATGCCCATCGGCGTGAAGGTGACCCTGCGCGACGTCCGGATGTACGAGTTCCTCGAGCGTCTGATCCGCATCTCCCTCCCGCGTATCCGCGACTTCAACGGTGTTGCCGAGAAGTTTGACGGCCGTGGCAACTACACCCTTGGTATCAAAGAGCAGATCATCTTCCCGGAGGTCGATATCGACAAGAACCCGCGGATCCATGGTCTTGAGATTACCTTTGTCACTACGGCGAAGACCGATGAGGAGGCTTATGCCCTCCTGAAAGAGTTCGGCGTGCCTTTCAAGAAACACAATAACTAAAACATAGCACATGGCAAAAGAAAGTATGAAAGCCCGCGAGGTTAAGCGTGCGAAATTAGTTGCTAAGTATGCCGAGAAGAGAAAGGCCTTGAAAGAGGCCGGCGACTGGGCTGCTCTTGACAAGCTCCCCAAGAACTCCTCTTCTGTTCGTCTGCACAACCGTTGCTCCCTCACCGGTCGTCCGAAGGGTTACATGCGTGCATTCGGCATCAGCCGTATCCAGTTCCGTGAGATGGCCTCCAACGGTCTCATCCCGGGCGTGAAGAAGGCAAGCTGGTAATAGAATTATACTTATATTTATATTAACAATCGGATATCGGGCGTCCTCGGGCGCCGGTCCACAAAACAGACAAAACAATGACTGATCCAATTGCAGATTATCTGACCAGGGTCCGCAACGCGTATCTCGCAGGTAAGAAGATCGTCGAGATCCCTTCCTCCAAGATGAAGGTTGCCATTACCAAGATCCTGTGCGAGAAGGGCTACATCCTCAGCTACAAGGTGGTCGAGGGCCAGCCTTTCAACACCATCAAGATCGCACTTAAGTACCATCCGCAGACCAAGGTGGCCGCTATCAAGAAGATTGAGCGCGTTTCCACTCCCGGTATGCGCCAGTATGTCGGCGTCGATGAGATGCCCCGCGTCCTGAACGGACTCGGCATCGCCATCCTCTCCACATCGAAGGGAATCATCTCTGACAAAGAAGCCAAAGAGCAGAATGTCGGCGGTGAGGTCGTATGCTATGTTTATTAATCTAAAAACCATTCAATAGTATGTCAAGAATTGGTAAATTGCCTGTAGTCATCCCCGCGAAGGTGAGTGTCGAGATACTCCCCGGCAACGTGGTGAAGGTGAAAGGCCCTCTTGGTGAGCTTTCCCAGAAAGTCGATCCGGATATCGAAATCACCGTTGAGGATAATGAGATCAAATTCACCCGTCCTACCGACCAGCCCCGTCATCGTTCGATGCACGGCCTGTACCGCGCCCTTGTTCACAACATGGTCGTCGGTGTCTCCGAAGGTTTCCAGACCAAGCAGGAGTTCGTCGGTGTCGGTTACCGTGTTTCCGCCCAGGGTCAACTCCTCGTGTTCTCCCTCGGATATTCCCATGAGATTCACATGATGCTCGCTCCCGAGATCAAGGCCGAGGTCCCCGATGTAAAGAAGGGCGAAAACCCCGTGCTCATTCTCAAGAGCGCCGACAAGCAGCTCCTCGGACAAGTGGCTGCCAAGGTCCGTTCCATGCGCAAGCCTGAACCGTACAAGGGTAAGGGTATCAAGTTCGTTGGCGAACAGCTCCGTCGCAAGGCCGGTAAGACTGCATCAGCTAAATAATAGGAGGAACAGTTATGGCATTGAATAGAGAAGAAAGAAGAAGAAGGATCCACTACCGCATTCGCAAGCATGTGAACGGTACCCCGGAGCGTCCCCGTCTGGCCGTGTTCCGGAGCAACAAGCAGATCTATGCCCAGGTCATCGACGATGAGCATGGCGTAACGCTGGTTGCCGCGGCTTCCAATGACAAAGCCCTTGCCGCCGAGTGCAAAGGTAAGAATGGTATTGATGCTGCCGCCATCGTCGGGAAGGCTGTTGCGGCACGCGCCCTGGAGAAGGGAATCACCGCCGTGTCTTTCGACCGCGGAGGTTATCTCTACCACGGAAGGGTTAAAAGTTTGGCAGATGCCGCACGCGAAGGCGGCCTCAATTTCTAATCAGGAAAGACTATGGCAAATACAAATGTAAAAAGAGTGAAGACCTCTGACCTGGAGCTCAAGGACCGCCTCGTCGCTATCCAGCGCGTTACCAAGGTCACCAAGGGTGGACGTCATTTCCGTTTCGCGGCCATCGTGGTCGTGGGCGATGAGAACGGCGTCGTCGGTTATGGTCTTGGAAAGGCGAACGAAGTCACTGCCGCTATCGCGAAGGGTGTCGAGGATGCCAAGAAGAATCTGGTGAAGATTCCGGTCATCAATACCACCATCCCGCACGAGCAGGAGACCAAGTTCGGTGGTTCCCGCGTCTTTATGAAGCCGGCCGCCCCCGGTACGGGTGTGAAGGCTGGTGGTGCCATGCGTGCCGTTTTCGAGAGTGCCGGCATCCAGAACGTGCTTGCGAAGTCCAAGGGTTCTTCCAACCCTCACAACCTCGTCAAGGCTACGGTTGCTGCCCTTACCGAAATGCGCGACGCCTATACGGTCGCCGGTCTGCGCGGTATTCCTATGAGCAAAGTGTTTAACGGATAGGAGGACAACGACATGGCAAAATACAGAATTACCCAGATCAAGAGCAAGAACGGTGAGAGCAAGCGCCAGAAGGCCAACCTGCTTTCCCTCGGCATCCACCGGATGCACCAGACCGTTGAGATCGAGAAGAACCCGATCACCGAAGGTCAGCTTGCCAAAGTCCGTCACCTCGTTGAGGTTGAAGAAATCTAAAGCAGAGGAGGTAAACAGATGAAACTTGAGACTATCGCACCCGCCAAGGGTGCCACCAAAAACAGAAAGAGAGTAGGACGTGGCCAGGGTTCCGGTCGTGGCGGCACTTCCACCCGCGGTACCAAAGGTGCCCAGGCTCGTGCCGGTTACGAGCACAAGATCGGCTTTGAGGGTGGTCAGATGCCTATCCAGCGCCGTCTGCCGAAGTTCGGCTTCAAGAATCCTACCCGTATTGAATTCAAGGCTGTCAACGTGCCCGCCCTGGAGGCGCTGGCCGCTGCTCTTGGCAAGAATGAACTCGGTATTGAGGATATCGTCGCTGCCGGTCTGGCCGGAAAGAACGATCTCGTAAAGGTTCTGGGCAATGGTGAAATCACCGCCGCCCTCAACGTCACGGCCGATGCATTCTCCAAGACCGCGATCGCCAAGATCGAGGCTGCCGGAGGCAAAGCTATCGTAACGGAATAATCGAGATGAAGAAATTTATCGAGACCATTAAGAATATCTTCAAGATCGAAGAGCTCAGGACGAGGTTGGGATACACATTCCTCCTCATCCTGGTTTATCGTCTCGGCTGCTTCATCGTGCTGCCGGGTATCGATGCCGAAAATCTCGCCGGCCTTCAGCAGAGTTCGCAGGACGGCCTCGTCGGCCTGCTGAACATGTTCTCGGGCGGCGCTTTCGGTAACGCTTCGATCTTCGCGCTGGGTGTGATGCCGTATATCTCGGCTTCCATCGTCATCCAGCTGCTCGGTATGTTCGTTCCCTACTTCCGTAAATTGCAGATGGAAGGAGAGAGCGGACGGAGGAAGATGAATCAGATCACCCGTTATCTGACCGTCCTCATCCTCTGCATCCAGGGTCCGGCCTACATGGCCCAGATCCACAACCAGATTCCCGGCGAGGCTTTCGTCGCAGTGAACCGTCTCGGTTACAGCAACTTCGTCTTTAATCTGGTCTCTACCCTCATCCTGCTCGCAGGATCGATGTTCGTGATGTGGCTCGGTGAGCGTATTACGGATCGTGGCATCGGCAACGGTATTTCCCTGATCATCATGATCGGTATCGTGGCCCGCCTTCCGTTCGCGCTCGTTTCCGAGATCGGTGCGAAGTTGTCCACCACCAACGGCGGTGCCCTCTTCGTCATCATCGAACTGGTGGCCTGGTTCCTCGTGATTCTTGCCACGATCGCCCTCGTGCAGGCTGTCCGCCGGGTTCCCGTACAGTATGCCAAACGCGTGATCGGCAACAAACAGTACGGCGGTGTCCGCCAGTACCTGCCGATCAAGATCAACGCCGCGGGTGTGATGCCTATCATCTTCGCCCAGGCTTTGATGCTCTTCCCGCTCATCTTCTCCCGCTTCGATGCGACGAGAGGTCTGGCGGCTGCGCTCGGCAACTATACCGGTTTCTGGTATAACCTGATCTTCGGCCTGCTGGTCGTCATCTTCACGTATTTCTATACGGCTGTGACGGTCAATCCCCAGATGATGGCCGAGAACCTGAAGCAGAATGGCGGTTTCATCCCCGGTGTGAAGCCCGGAAAGGCCACCCAGGCCTTCCTGGACAAGATCCTGGACCGTGTGACGCTGCCTGGCGCGATTTGCCTCGCCATCATCGCCATCCTCCCTGCCGGAGCCATGGTACTGGGCGTGGGCAACTCCTTCGCGAGCTTCTTCGGAGGTACTTCCCTCCTGATCCTGGTGGGTGTCGTGCTCGACACGCTCCAGCAGATTGAAAGTTATTTGCTGATGCGTCACTATGACGGTCTGATGAAAACGGGCCGCCTGACGGGACGCTCCGGAATGTAGTTTTTTGAAATATCATCAAAGATGGTTAGGCCCAAAACCGAAGAGGAGATCGAACTGTTGCGCGAGAATGCCGTAATCGTCTCGAAGACGCTGGCGGAAGTCGGTAAACACGTTGCCCCGGGTGTGACAACCAATGAGTTGAACAGGGTAGCTGAGACTTTCATTCGCGACCACGGTGCCATCCCCAGTTTCCTCGGTTTTGAGGGCTTCCCTGCAGCTCTCTGCATGTCTGTCAATGATGTCGTAGTGCACGGTTTTCCGTCGGACTATGCCCTCAAAGAAGGAGACATCGTCTCCGTGGACTGCGGAACTTTGTACAAGGGATACAACGGTGATTCGGCTTACACCTTCCCGGTCGGGGATGTGGATGCCGAGACCCGGAAGCTCCTGGATGTGACAAAGGCCTCCCTGTATAAGGGAATCGAGGCGGCTGTGGCGGGTAACAGAACCGGCGATATCGGACACGCGGTACAATCGTATTGTGAATCGTTCGGTTTCTCGGTGGTCCGCGAGCTGGAAGGCCACGGACTGGGCAAGGAGATGCACGAGGCTCCCGGCGTCCCGAATTACGGACGCCAAGGCCACGGCGCCCGCCTTCCCGAGGGACTGGTGATTTGTATTGAACCGATGATTTGTGCAGGCGGCAGAGGTGTGTATTTAGCTAAAAATGGTTGGGCAGTGCACACGGCCGATCACAAAAAAGCGGCGCATTACGAACTTACGGTTGTTGTCAGAAAAGGCAAGGCTGAACAACTATCCACGTTTGATTACATCGAAAAAGACGGTACAATTAAATTTTAAAGTGAATTTTTAATGTCGAAACAGGTAGCAATCGAGCAGGACGGAACGGTCATCGAGACTCTTCCTAATGCGATGTTCAAAGTAGAATTGGAGAACGGACACGTCCTTCTCTGCAACATCTCTGGGAAGATGAGGATGCACTTCATCCATATCCTCTTGGGCGACCGGGTGAAGGTTGAAATTTCACCTTATGATTTAACCAAAGGAAGAATATCTTTCAGGTACAAATAAAATTTTTCGCGATATGAAAGTCAAAACATCCATCAAGAAGCGCAGCGAGGATTGCAAGATCGTAAGACGCAAAGGCCGTCTGTATGTTATCTGCAAGAAGAATCCCAAATTCAAGATGCGCCAGGGATAATAATCATTTGTAAAACAAATTAAGTAACAATAGATTATGGCACGAATAGCCGGTGTAGATTTACCGAATAACAAAAGAGGAGAGATAGGTTTGACCTATATCTTCGGAATCGGCCGCAGTTCCGCACAGAAGATTCTCGACAAGTGTGGAATCGACCGTAACATCAAGGTCGGAGAGTGGGATGACAACCAGGTGGCCGCCATCCGTAACACCATCAACGAGGAATACAAGATTGAAGGTGAGCTCCGTACCGTGGTCCAGATGAACATCAAGCGTCTGATGGACATCGGTTGCTACAGGGGAATCCGTCATCGTATCGGACTTCCTGTACGCGGCCAGAGCACCAAGAACAATGCCCGTACCCGCAAGGGTAAGAAGAAGACCGTTGCCAATAAGAAGAAGGCGACCAAGTAAAAACAGATGAATTATGGCAAAGAAAACAACATCCTCCAAACGAGTTGTCAAGGTTGAAGCTTATGGCCAGGCCCATATTTCATCAACCTTCAATAATGTGATCGTCTGCCTCACCAACTCCCAGGGTCAGGTTATCTCCTGGTCTTCTGCGGGTAAGTGCGGTTTCCGCGGTTCCAAGAAGAACACGCCGTATGCCGCTCAGATGGCTGCCGAGGACGCTTCCAAGGCCGCTTTCGATGCGGGTCTCCGCAAAGTGAAGGCTTATGTCAAGGGTCCGGGCGCCGGTCGTGAGTCCGCGATCCGCACCATCAACAACGCCGGTATCATCGTGACCGAAATCATCGATGTCACCCCGATGCCGCACAATGGTTGCAGACCTAAAGGCCGTCGTAAAGTTTAACCTTTAAAAGATTTATTGATATGGCAAGATATACAGGTCCCAGCACCAAAATCGCGCGTAAATTCGGCGAGCCCATTTTCGGAGCCGACAAGTACCTTGACAAGAGGAACTATCCTCCGGGACAGCACGGCTTGGCCGCCAAGCGCAAAAAATCCCGTGAATACGGTGTACAGCTGAAAGAGAAGCAGAAAGTGAAGTATATGTACGGCGTTCTCGAGCGTCAGTTCCGGAACATCTACGCCAAGGCCTCCCGCATGAAAGGCCAGACCGGCGAGAACCTCCTGTTCCTGCTCGAATCCCGGCTCGACAACCTGGTGTACCGGATGGGCATTGCCCCTACCCGCGCCGCCGCCCGTCAGCTGGTCAGCCACGCCCACATCACCCTGAACGGTGTCGTGTGCAACATCCCTTCCGCTATCGTCAAGCCGGGCGACATCGTGGCCGTTCGCGAGCGTTCCAAGAGCCTTGAGGTTGTTCAGGCCAGCGTTGCCAATGCAACCAAGTATTCCTGGATCGAGTTCGACGCCAAGACCCTCGTCGGCAAGTATCTGAACATTCCGGCCCGTACGGATATTCCTGAGGCCATCAACGAGCAGTTGATCGTCGACTTCTACTCCAAGTAATCGCTAACACCTAAGTAAGAAATATCATGGCAATCTTAGCATTTCAGAAACCGGACAAGGTGATCATGCTCGAAAGCACGGACACCGTGGGCCGTTTCGAATTCCGGCCGCTTGAGCCCGGATACGGACAGACCATCGGCAACGCGCTTCGTCGCATCCTGCTCGCCTCTCTGGAAGGTTTTGCCATCAGTCAGATCCGGATCAACGGCGTGGACCAGGAGTTCGCGACCATTCCCGGTGTGATCGAAGGTATGCAGGACATCATCCTGAACCTCAAGCAGGTTCGTTTCAAGCGGATGATTGAGACTGAAGAAACCGAGACGGCAAACATCGTTATCAGCGGTAAGCATGAGTTTATCGCAGATGATCTCTCTAAGGGATTGTCTTCTTTCAAGGTGTTGAATCCTGAGCAGCACATCTGCACGCTGGAGCCTTCCGTAACCATTGAACTTACGCTGGTCATTACCAAGGGCCGCGGTTTCGTTCCCGCCGAGGAGATGCGTGATGAGAATACGCCCATCGGAACCATTCCCGTGGACGCCATCTACACGCCGATCCGCAACGTGAACTGGACGGTAGAGCCTTGGCGTGTCGAGCAGAAGACGGACTACGAGAAGCTCAACCTCGAGATTGTGACCGATGGTTCCATCTCGCCGGATGCCGCTCTTCAGGAGGCTGCGAGCATTCTGATCGCCCACTTCAAACTCTTCACCGACGAGAAGAAGATCTTTGTCGAGAACGTCATCGAGGCCGACACGAAGGAGCTGGATGAGGAATCCCTCCACACCCGTCACCTCCTGCTGACCAAGCTCTCCGACATGGGTCTTTCGGTCCGGGCATACAACTGCCTGAAGGCTGCCGATATCGACACCTTCGCCGACCTCGTCTCCTACTCCCGTGCCGAACTCATGAAGTTCCGCAACTTCGGCAAGAAGTCGCTGAATGAGATCGACCAGCTGGTGGAGAAGATGAAGCTCAGCTTCGGAATGGATGTCACCAAGTATAATATCGAAGTTAAGAAAAAGAATAACAACGAATAAAGTATGAGGCACAATAAACAAATCAATCACCTCGGCCGCAAGAGCGGACACCGCAAGGCTACGCTGGCCAACATGGCATCGGCCCTGATCGAGCACAAGCGCATCAGCACCACGGTTGCCAAAGCCAAGGCCCTGAAGATGTACGTCGAGCCCCTCATCACGAAGTCGAAAGAGGATACCACCCACTCCCGTCGCGTGGTGTTCAGCTACCTCAAGAACAAAGAGGCCATCAAGGAACTCTTCGGTGTCATCGCTCCGAAGATCGCCGACCGTCCGGGTGGATACCTCCGTGTCCTGCACACGGGCTTCCGTCCTGGTGACGCTGCCGAAATGGCTCTTGTGGAGTTTGTCGATTTCAACGAGGCCGCACTCGCCAGCGCCGCTCCTAAGAAAGAGGCCAAGAAGACGACCCGTCGTAGCCGCGCCAAGAAGGCTGAGGCTGCTCCGGCTGCCGCCGAGGCTCCCGCTACTGAGGCCCCCGCTGCCGAGGCTCCTGCCGCTGAGGCTCCCGCCGCAGAATAAGCGCGTCTGGCGCTGCTTCGGCGCACCTGCCGAAGAATAGGCGCACCGCTTAGGCGCACACCCGCCGCATAATAAGCGCACCGCCAACCAGCTGAAAAGGCGACCCCCTGGGCCGCCTTTTTTGCGTCCTTGCCCCCTTCCCCTCCTTGCCCCCTTCCCCGTCTTTGCCCCCTTCCCAGTCCTTGCCCCGCTTCCTGTCCATGTATGGCGGGCGTCCCTTAGCGTCGCGAGCCGGAGCGGCACCGGCGGCCCCCGCCTGCCCTTCCCGCTCAAGGCCGCCGCTTCGCAGGCACCCCCTAGCCGGGGGTGGCATGTCGCCTCATGCCGCCCCGCCAGCGCTACTCTCCAATCCCATCCACGAAAACGGCACTTTCCGTGGATGGCCCCGTCCAATTAACAGCTCGGTTCCGAAAAACCACCCTTTTTCGGGACTCGCACGACACCTGCCCTAGGACCTTCCATGCTAGGAGCCATTTTCCCGGAAGGTCCTGCGTTTTTCAGGGGGACCTTCCATGCCAGAGCCCGTTTTCCCGGAAAGTCCTGCGTTTTTTAGGGGGACCTTCCATGCCAGAGCCCGTTTTCCCGGAAGGTTCTGCAATTTTCCGGGGGACCTTCCATGCCAGGAGCCATTTTCCCGGAAGGTCCTGCGTTTTTCGGGGGACCTTCCATGCTGGAGGCTGTTTTCCCGGAAGGTCCTGCGTTTTTCGGGGGACCTTCCATGCTGGAGGCTGTTTTCCCGGAAGGTCCTGCGTTTTTCAGGGGGACCTTCCATGCCAGGGGCCATTTTTCTGGAAGGTCCTGCGTTTTTCCGGGGGACCTTCCACGCCAGAGGCCATTTTCCTGGAAGGTTCTGGTGTTTTCAGTGGGACCTTCCATGCCAGATCCCGTTTTCCTGGAAGGTCCTGCCTTTTTCCGGGGGACCTTCCATGCCAGGGGCCATTTTCCTGGAAGGTCCCTGTCCAAGTGCTCTTAGTCTGCGCTATTTCGGGACACCTGGAGCAGTGATGCCCTTGATTCAAGAGATGCAGCGACGGAGCCGAAGCGCCTAAGATGTATGCGCGAGATCCCGTGACGGGTACGAACGCCCTGCAAGCATCAAAGCGCCGGGGAGGAGAGCCTTCTGGTTTTAGCTCCCCGGACCCGGCGCGCTTGTAGCCGCCGGAGGTGCTTTATTCCGGCGGCGGTGCGTTCCTCGAAGCCGCCGGAGATCGCCCATTCCGGTCTAACCCCGACGCCCATCTCAGTCCAAACCGGAGCGGTTTCGTGTATTTGGGAGCGGAGATGACGGGATTTTTGTATATATTTGTACAGAAGATAGACTAATAGACCAAGATGAAGATGAACAAAAAGATTATCCTGACAGGGATCCTGTTGCTTTTAGGGGTAGTTTGCCTCCCGGCCCAGCCGGTGGCTGAGCGTTGTTCGCACGAATATGTGTCGTTCCAGGGAATGACGCGTGAGTACTGGATGTATGTGCCGGAGAATTTGCCGGCCGGGGCGCCGCTCATGGTGGCCCTGCACGGTTATGGGGGATCGGCGTTGAAGATGAAACCGGGGCTGATAGATCTGGCCCAGGAGAAAGGATTTGCTCTCTGCTGCGCACAGGGTTTGATCGACCCGAATGGAAAACCTTCTTGGAATTGTGGCTATCCTGGACGGCAGGACGGCTGGGAGGTGGATGACGTGGCCTACCTGGAGTTTCTGGTGCATCATCTCCAGGCCAAATATGACCTAAGCCCGCACAATGCCTTCATGGTGGGAATGTCTAACGGCGGTGAGATGTGCTACCTAATGGCCCAGAAGAAGCCCGGAGTGTTTGCCGCCATCTGCTCTATGGCTGGCCTGTGCCTATACAACATGTTGCCCATTACCTATACCGCTCCGGTTCCTTTCATGGAAGTACATGGGACCGCGGATCATACCTCGGAATGGTGCGGCGATCCGGAAAATAAAGGCGGATGGGGCCCTTACCTGGCAGTCCCCACATCCATCAGCTATGTGGTAGCGGCAGCGAAGAGTACCTACTACAGCGAAGAGGCATTACCCGTAAAGCGAAACCCTGTCGTATTGCACCGCTATCTGGGCGGCGCTCCGGCCTGGGAGGGAGGCCCCGAGACCGAGGTCTGGCTATACGAGGTGAAAGGCGGTGGCCACTCTTGGGCTGAAGCCGATATGGACACCTTCCACGAGATTTGGCGATTCTGCTCCCGATACCTCCGTTAATTCTGCATTTGTAAGTGTCTGGCAATGAGCTAATTACCGGAAAGCCGGTTCTCTATAATTGAGAACCGGCTTTCCAGTAAATGTCTGGTATAGAATACCTTATGATTGCAAATACTATTTGTGGATGGAGAGCACCCAGTGAAGGTTCACGTCGGCGTCCGTCCAGAAGTTCGTCACCGTGTAGTGGAAGTCGAAATCCGAGGCCTCCAGCGGCTTGGTGTTGTCCAGGCGATAGAGTGTAAGGGTCTGGTGCTCAAACGGGTGCAGGACAACATGACGGGCAATCTGCCATTGCTCGCTGCCGGGCGCCTTGTCCAGCAGGACCGGAATGGAACTGTTGTTGTACAGTTCCACGGTAAGTTTGGTCTTGCTCTTGCTGACCTTCTTTACTTCCACGCAGGCGGAGAGCAGCGCTGTCAGCCATTCTTCCTTTCCATAGACGTTGCTTTCAGCAAATATCGCGGTTCGATGGGCGTCCAGCGCTTCCCGGACGCCTTTTTCATTGCGCTCGCGGGCAAAGATCAAGGTCACGGGGCGCAATTCACCCGCCTTCGTATTGATATCCATGAACATCGGGTGATGGCTGTCCGTACCGCTCACGAGGGTGAGGTCGTACTGCAGCGCCCAACGGAAGGCTTCTTTGCTGAAGCCGTCCCACCAGTTGTACGCCTCGATGGCGTTGATGACGCCGTCTTTGATGTACTGCAGGTGCTCGGGATAGATCCGGGTCACATTGGGCGCCTGGCGGCACCAGTGCGGGTGGTTCCAGGTAACGAAGGCCCCCTGGCTCTTGGCCACCTTCAAGGCGGCATCGGCACCGGCCGGCTGATGGTCCCGGCCGGCGGCATCCATGGCTGCGCCGATGGGCTCGTTATCGGTGGTAAACAGTACGTTCAAATGCCCGGGAGGCATGATTTGGCTGGAAATCTCTCCGCCTCGCACCACGATGACCCCTTTCCCCTTGGCGTATTTGGCTGCCATTTCATAGGCGGTATTGCGGTTTACTTTATCGGGGTTGAGCGTCCCGTCCTTGATGTATTTGTGCAGGCGGGAATCGACATGATCGGTCATGCAGAGTACGTCCACCCCATCCATCACGCACTCATCTACGCGGGTGGTGGGCCAGACGGATCCGTCGGAGAAGACGGTATGGATGTGCATATCGCCTTTGAGCGTCGTGTAGCCGGGGATATCGGGCACCCGGATTTCATTCCGCACCTGAGCGGAAAGAAGGCCGCAGAGCAGGAGCGCCGCGGCCATCAAACCGTATCTTCTCATATTAACCGGCCTGCTCGACTGCCTTGAAGTAGCGGTAGGAGTTAACCTTCAGCTCACCGGCGGCCTCGTCATCAATGAGGACGATTCCATTGGGATGATACTGGAGCGCGGAAAGGGTAACATACTGGCTTACAGGACCTTCTACGGCTGCGGCAATGGCGCGTGCCTTCTTGGCGCCGAAGCCCTCGACCAGCACTTCCTTGGCACCCATCACGGTGGCGATGCCTACGGACATGGCCTGGTGGGGAACCTGGTTCACGTCGTTGTCAAAGAAACGGGAGTTCACCACGCGGGTGTCGTAGGTGAGCGTCATCACGCGGGTACGGGAGTTCAGCGAGGAGAAGGGCTCATTGAAGGCCAGGTGGCCGTCTTCGCCCACACCACCCAGGAAGAGGTCGATTCCACCGGCCTTTTCGATGGCTTTCTCGTAGTTTTCGCACTCGGCGGCCAGGTCGGGGGCGTTTCCGTCCAGGATGTGGATGTTCTTCGGGTTGATGTCGATATGATCGAACAGGTACTTGAACATGAAGGAGTGATAGCTTTCGGGATGCTCGACAGGCAGGCCTACATACTCGTCCATGTTGAAGGTGACGACATTCTTGAAGGAAACCTCTCCGTTGCGGTACATACGGATGAGTTCATCGTACGTATCGATGGGAGTGGAACCGGTAGGCAGACCCAGGACAAAGGGTTTATCGGTAACAGCGGCTTTGGCCTTGATGGCGGCAACAATGTGGCGGGCGGCCCAGATGGACGCCTCGCGTTTGGTTTGTCTGATAATAACTTTCATATCACTTCAGTGTTTAATTTTGTTGAATATTTCATGAAAAGAGGGGAAGGATTTGGCCACGCAGGCCTCATCGTCAATGGTTATGGGACGGTCTGCACCCAGGGCGGCCACTTTCAGTGCCATCACCATCCGGTGATCGTGCAGGGAGGTGTAGGATCCGCCGCGAAGGAGGGTTCCGGTAAGCAGACGCTGCTGCAGGGACCGGCCGCAGATGATCATTTCATCGTCCTCAATGCGGTTTTTCACGCCCATTTGCGTGAGCATGTCGGCCACGGCCTTTCCCCGGTCGCTTTCTTTTCCGGCCAGGCGGTTCACGCCGGCCAGGCGGCTTTCTCCCTGGCAGAAGGCGGCCAGTACGGCCACGATGGGGAAGAGGTCCGGGCATTGGTTGAGGTCGAAATGGAAGGCATTCAGCGGGGCACGCTGGACATGGAGGGTCTTTTCTTCATCGAGCCGGGACAGGCTGGCGCCTGCTTCGGTGAGGATATCCATGATGGAAAGATCGGCTTGGAGCGATGCGGTGTCCAGTCCGTCCAGATCCAGGCTGCCGAAAATGGCACCGGCCACCAGGAAATTGGCGGCGGCGCTCCAGTCGCCTTCAATGGCCAGATCGGCCGCTTTGATCTGCTGGTTCCCTTTGACCTTGAAGGTTATCTGGGAGCAATGGCCCCAGTCCTGCGTCTGCAGGAAGATATCGTCCCCTTCCATCTCGCTTTGGATGCGGATGCCGAATTTCCCCAGCACATCTACCGTAATGAACATGTACGGGATGCTCTTGGGATCTTCAACGTACAGGGTGGAATTCTTGCCGGTGAGCGGGAGGGCGGTCAGCAGGCCGGAAATGAGCTGTGAGCCGTCTTTTCCGGAAATCTCCGCTTTGCCGGGGACCAGGTTGTTTTTCACCGTAAGGGGTACGAATACGTCGTTGAACGCATTGCTGCGGGCATTTTCACTGGCCAGCAGCACGCCGAACGAAGCCATCATGTCCGCTGCACCCTTCAGCGGGCGGCCCGGAAGGGTCTTTTCTCCGGTGATGCGGACAGGGCCTTTTCCCAGTACGGCGACGATGGGAATCATCAGCCGGGTCAGCAGGCCCGATTCACCCACATGGACTTCTTTCAGATCCATCGATCCGGCCGTCGCGCCGATGCCCGTAATGGTCAACGTTCCGGCGGCATCCTCCACCGGAAGGACCGTGGCGCCGAGGCTGCGGGCGACAGCCAGGGCCGATTCGTTGTCGCCGCAAGGGGAGTAGCCGCTCAGATGGGAGGTTCCTTCTGCCAGGGCGGCGGCCAGGATGGCCCTTTGGGCAAAGCTCTTGGAACAGGGCATCTGGAGGGGCGTATCGCAGGCGATGGGCTTCCAGTTGCCGTACAGGGCCTTCTCCGTGGACGCGGTGGTCCATTGTCCGGGGGCGGTTGCCTCGTCTTCCGTGAAGGCCGCGTAAGTATAAGGGGCGCCTTTGGCCAGGCAGTCCAGCCGGCTTTGGCGGCCCGCTTCGCCCATGCAGAACGCAATCAGGCGGTCAAAATCTTCGTATAGCGACAAGACGGTTTGTACATCCGCCGCACTCCGGGCCGTGGTGACGATTTTAATCACTTCGGCCCCGAATTCGCGGCACTGGGCAGCCGTTTCCGCCAGTTTTTCCCGGGAAGGTGTCCCGGCAAAATCGTGATAGGAACGGATGACGATGGTGCCGTTTTCCTGCGCGGCTTTGCGCAGCCGTTTGCTCATCGGAGCGGGCGCTTCCATCTCCAGGTCGATATAGGCCGCTCCGGCTTCCACCGCCTTGGTGAGCCGCCGTTCCGTAATGTCGTAAGCGCGGATCTGCTGCTCCCGGCGGCCTTTTTCCGTATCGGGAATCCCATCGGCACGTTGCAGGTCGGCCAGAACCTCCGCGATGCGGCAGGTGGCCACGAGCGGCACATCGGATGATCCGAACAGTCCTTCGATATCATCCGGCGAAAGCGGGCAGCGGTCGAGGCGGATTTCCGCCATCTCCGTGGTTTCCAGCGCCTCGAAAAGGGCGTCCAGGTTCTTATGTTGTAGGCTGGTGCAGATCATAGGAGGAGGGCGGTTGCTTCGGCGGCGGAAATCTTGCGGATTTCTACCTGTCCGATGGAGGAAAGGAGGACGAAATGGATGGTGTCGCCTTCCGTTTTTTTGTCCTTGGTCATGGCGGCGGTGAGGGTTCCCAGGTCGAAGGGAACGCCGGTAGGCAGACCGCAGGCCGTCCAATCGGCTTCCAACCGTGCTGCAAGGCCTTTGGGCGCCAGGCCCATCGCTTCCGACAGGCGGGCGGCCAGGAGGATGCCTACGGCGACGGCTTCGCCATGGGTGACGTCCAGACCGGCTTGCCGGGCTTCGTGTTCGATGGCGTGGGCGAAGGTGTGGCCGAGGTTGAGGCAGCGGCGTTCGCCGCGCTCCTGTTCGTCGCGGCTTACGATGCCGGCCTTGACCTTTGCCGCGGCTGCGATCAGCGTCTGCAGCGTGGCGCTGTCCGCCGGGGCGGACAGGAGGGCGACGGTTTTTTCGTACGCGTTGCCGGTATTATCGATCAGGAAGGTCTTGAGGAGCTCGGCGGCACCGGACAGGAAGTCGCGGCGGGGGAGGGTCCGGAGGACCTGTGCGCATTCGAACGTAAATTCGGGTTGGCGGATGACTCCCAGCATGTTTTTGAAATCCAGGAAGTTGACGCCGGTTTTTCCGCCGATGGCGGCATCGACCTGTGCCAGCAGGGTGGTGGGCACGAAGGCAAAGCGGATTCCCCGGCGGTAGATGCAGGCGGCAAAGCCGGCCAGGTCTGTGGTGATGCCCCCGCCTACGGCCAGGAGCAGGGAACTCCGGTCGGCCCCTGCCTCCAGGAGCCAGGAACAGAGGTCCAGCACCGTGGCCATGTCTTTCGCCTTTTCCGAGGCATCGAGGACCTTCATTCCGGCCGGAGGGCAGGCTGCAGCGATTTCCTGTGCCACCCATGCCACGATGCGGTCGTAAACCAGAAAGACCTTGGGATAGGCCTCCAGCAGGGGGGTGAGCGCCTGAATTGAATCTGCGCTGATGACCTGGCTGGCGGTCCGGCCTCCTATGACAACCTGGATTTCTTCCATTACAATACGGATAATTATGCAAAGATACGTTATTTTTTGATAATTGTCAGAAAACTTGTATCTTTGTCCGTCTGCTTCTGTGGAATACCACGGAGCCGCCTTGCCCGAATGGCGGAATTGGTAGACGCGCTGGACTCAAAATCCAGTGCCCCTTAAAGGCGTGCCGGTTCGAGCCCGGCTTTGGGCAC
>OCTW011572920.1_pt1 | contig 42577 bp, 43 predicted proteins | sample 1539671 | NCBI WGS metagenome assembly OCTW01 (sample SAMN02144230, study PRJEB22623) | gut metagenome | biome: sheep rumen | host: Ovis aries | place: New Zealand
CTATTCCCTATGAAAATTGGGCAGAAATTTGGATGAAAGCAGGTGCTAGTGCTGTTGGCGGTTGTTGTCAAACAGGAGTGGATCATATCAAACAAGTGGTTCGTGCTAGAAATCGATTTTTATCAAAACAATAAGTAAAATGCACCTCAAGTGAGGTGCTTTTCTTACTTTATATAGATAAATGTTTCTTTAAAGCTTCTTGGTAGAAAGTTGCATATGGAGATAAGATCGTATGTTTACGCACGATGCATCCAATGCGCATTTGGGAAGAAAAATGTAAAGGACGAGCAATGATGTTGTCACCATTTAATTTTTGATCAATGACACCACTACAAACGGTAAAACCATGTAGTCCAATCAATAAGTTAAATAAGGTGGCACGATCTCGAACTTGAATATTCTTTGGAAAGTCTAACATCGGAATCAATTCCTCCGAAAAATAAAACGAGTTCTGTTCCCCTTGCTCATAGACAAGATAAGGGTAGGGAATTAAATCATCGATCTCAATGATATCTTTATGAGCCAAAGGATGATCTGCACTTAAAAAAACATGAGGATCTGCCACAAAGAGTTCAATGAATTGTAAATCCTTGTTCTTGATCATCTTCGATAAGATAGCTTCATTATCCGGTGATAAGTAGAGAATACCGATTTCACTCCGACCATTTGCGACATCATCAATGATTTCACCAGTCTGGGTCTCTCGTAAAATAAAGCTATATTGATCCGAATCAAAATGTCGAATCAAATCCACATACGCATTGACCGCAAAGGAATAATGTTGGCAAGAAACCGAAAATTTCGGCGTTCGCTTTTTCCCCTTGCCAAAATGATCTTTCATATTATCCGCTTGTTCCAATAACATGCGGGCATAAGAAAGCAGTTGTTCTCCTTCATGTGTGATCGTAATCCCTTTCTTGGAACGAATAAAAGCTGTTACGCCCATTTCTTTTTCCAAACTATGAATCGACGTACTTAAACTAGGTTGGGAAATATATAATTTTTCAGCAGCTGCCGTAATGCTTCCACACTCGGCAACAGTTACTAAATATTTTAATTGTTGAAGTGTCATAGAACCTCCCTCATATATTGTAACAGGTCATTAAAAAAGCTATATGATATAAATCATACAGCTTTGAGATTCTACAAATGAAGCACACGCTCTTTGATTTCTTGCGTACGACCCTGATTCCAGAATTGCGTACCAATATAACCACACGTACGACGAGCTACGTTCATCTTTTCTTGATCAGTATTGCCACAATTTGGACACTTCCAAATCAATTTATGATTTTCATCTTCAACAATTTGGATCTCACCGGTATAGCCACATACCTGACAATAGTCACTCTTTGTATTCAATTCGGCATACATGATGTTGTTGTAGATGTGCTTCATGACAGCCAATACAGCATCGATGTTGTTTTCCATGTTTGGTACTTCGACATAACTGATGGCACCACCTGGAGATAACTTCTGGAATTTCGATTCAAATGTCAACTTATCAAATGCATTGATCTGTTCGGTGACATGGACATGATACGAGTTTGTGATGTAGTTTTTATCTGTAACATGCGGAATGATACCAAAACGATCTTGTAGACATTTCGCAAACTTGTATGTTGTTGATTCCATTGGTGTTCCATATAAACTGAAAGAAATATTGGTTTCTTCGCGTTTTTTATTGCACCAATCATTCAAATACTGCATAACTTTCAAACCAAATTTTTCACCTTCTGGCGAAGTATGCGATACACCTAACATGTAATAAACCATTTCAGCAATACCAGCATAACCTAAAGAAATGGTTGAATAGTTGTCATACAATAGCTTATCGATGGTTTCACCCTTCTTTAAACGAGCCAAAGCACCGTTTTGCCATAAGATTGGAGCCACATCACTTGGCGTACCTTTTAAACGATTATGACGATACATCAAAGCTTCAAAACAAAGATCCAAACGCTCATCTAAGATCTTCCAGAAGGCATCCATATCACGTTTCGAAGAACATGCCACATCAACCAAGTTGATGGTTACTACCCCTTGATTGAAACGACCATAATATTTATGGTGAACTGGATCTGGTGTTAAGAAAGAACGACATCCCATGCAAGGGTAAACATCTCCACCCTTTAATTCTTTCATGATCTTTTCGGAAATATAGTCAGGAACCATACGTTTGGCCGTACATTCGGCTGCTAATTTTGTTAGATAGAAATATTTACTATCTTCTTCAATGTTGTTGTCTTCTAAACAATAAATCAGTTTAGGAAAAGCAGGCGTAATGAATACACCCTTTTCGTTTTTGACACCTTGAATACGTTGTTTCAACATTTCTTCAATGATCAAAGCCAAATCATCACGCGTTTGTCCTTCTGGTACTTCGTTTAAATACATGAATACCGTCACAAATGGTGCTTGTCCATTGGTAGTCATTAAAGTAATGACTTGGTATTGAATCGTTTGAACACCTTTTTCAATTTCACGACGAACACGCATTTCAGCTACTTCATTGATCTTTTCTTCGGAAATTTCAATGCCAGCTGCTTCAAACTCTTGGCGCACTTCCTTACGAGCTTTTTGACGGGATACATCCACAAAAGGTGCTAAATGCGATAAGGTGATGGATTGACCACCGTATTGCGAACTAGCCACTTGCGCAATGATCTGTGTGGCAATGTTACAGGCTGTCGCAAAACTATGCGGTTTATCAATACCGGTTTCACTAATGACCGTACCATTTTGAAGCATATCTTCTAGATTGACAAGGCAACAATTGTGCATATGCTGTGCAAAATAGTCGGCATCATGGAAATGAATGATGCCTTTTTCATGTGCTTCTGAAATTTCTGGTGGCAATAAGAAACGCTTGGTGATATCTTTTGATACTTCACCGGCCATATAGTCACGTTGTACACTATTGACCAATGGGTTCTTATTGGAGTTTTCTTGTTTTACTTCTTCGTTTTGACGTTCCAATAAACTCATGATTTGTTGATCGGTTGAATTGGCTTTACGAACCAAGGCACGCTCATATCGATAGGTAATATAGTTATGTGCTACCGAAAAGAATTGTTTCTGCATCAATTCGGCTTCGACCATATCTTGAATCTCTTCGACATTAGCACTTCGTTTTAGCGCCTGGCACTTGGCCGTTACACTGTCTGCAATATCTTGAATATCGGCATCAGTCATTGGCGTATGTAGAGTTGCTTGGTTTGCTTTAGAAATCGCATTAAAAATCTTTTGAACGTTGAATAATACTTCTTCACCACTTCGTTTAATAACATTCATATTTAAAATCTCCTTTATTTTAAATTAGTTGAACGTTCAACTAATTAACTATCAAGTATCTTTAGTATACCTAGAAAAAATATGAATTCAAGCCTTGATTTTTGAAGGTGATAATGGTTCTAACGATTTCATCGATAAAAATTTAATTTATTTCCGTTTTGGCATAAATGACTTTGCCAATAATTTGTACGGGTAATTCATTAACTTCCTGTTTAGTAAATACTTTGGTTTCGACATCAGGGTTGGCTGCTTCCAATAATAATACGGTATCAGACTTGATGATGCGTTTGACCGAAACTTCGTCCTGGCCAATCAATACCACCGCAATAGTACCGCTAGGCACATCATTACAGGCTTGCACATATAATAAATCCCCATCGTGGATCTTGGCATTGATCATGGAATTGCCAGTAACACGTAAAAAATAATCTCCTTTGCGATAATCGGATTCAGAAACGGGAATATATCCCTCTAAGTTTTCTTCCGCAAATAGACCATATCCAGCTTTGACCGTACCTAATAATGGCTTTTCAAAGGAAAAAGTGGACATTCGTTTCATCTGATCCATATCCAAATGCATCAATTGAGATAATTTTTCCAAGGTATCTGCATTGATTCGTTTGGTTTGTCCATTGCACCAACGGGATACCGTTGACTTGGTGACACCTAGAACTTGTGCAATTTCATCATTCGTAATATTGTTCTGTCGTTTGTACTCTTGCAGTATTTCTTTTACATTCATACTGATATTATATATGCAAAAAGAAAAGATTGTATATAAAAGTTGCACAAAAGTTGCATTTTCACACAATTTGACATAATGTTTCGAAACCTCACAAATTTTCACATGATTAGGTGAAAATTGCGCGTTAATTATTTAGTACATTACAGTTGAGCAAAGGAAAGCTCAAAATAATAGTACAAAAAACTTCATATATTTCTCTCTCCCTAATAACGTATATGAAAAAAACAAAGAGCGATGAAGGCAAGCATCGCTTTTTGTTTGCATTGAAAGATGAAAAACATATTTTCACACGATTAAGAGAAAATCTTACGATAATTATTTCGTATATTATAGTTGAGCAAAGGAAAAGCTCCAAATAAATAATAGTACAAAAACTTCATATATTTCTCTCTCTCCTAAACGTATATGAAAAACACGAAGCGATGAAGGCAAGCATCGCTTTTTGTTTGCATAGAAAAAGCTGGATTGAAATCCAGCTCGTTATGCATTGGTTGCATTTTCTTTTTCAGATACGCTGATTTTTTTGATTTTCCAGGTATTGTCTTTTTTGGCAAGGGTTAGTTTTTCTTTGTGTTCTACAGATTTCAAACCATCCAACTTTGATCCATAGGTGTTAAATAAATCGGTAATAATTTCAACCATTAAATCATTGATTTGTTCATCAGTTGCATTATTGGCTTGAAGACTTTCCATTTTTGGTTCGTATTTTTCTTGAATCGAATTAGTGATGGACGCATCATTGGTAACATTTGTAAAGCTATTCATGTCAATCCCTTTGATGGTCACCTTAACGGTTACTTTATTTTTGTCATCATTGACACTCGTATCGTCTTTTTGGATTTCATAGCTACGTACATATTGTTTGACTGTATTTTTCGCAAACTGATTGGCAGCGTCTTTGACTTTTTGATTTTGTGAATCGTTGAAATCAAAGGAAGTTGACATTTCCTCGATCATTTGATCCATGCTATCGGTAATGATTCCATATTCATTGTCATCGCTAACATCACTTGTACATAGTTTCGTCGCTTCATCAAATTCACCTTTTTTTAGTTGATCATAGTATTTGGTGACAACCGCTTCTGCATCTTGTTTGGACGTATCTTGCGCACAACCCGACATTGAAAATACAAGTAGGACAGCCATCACACAAGCTAGTAATCGTTTCATTTTCTCCCTCCAATAAAAAAATACATATATTAAAATATTAAATGGAGCATACATAAAAAGTCAATAAACAAAGAATCAATGTTTAAGATTTCTGAAAATATAGTTCAGAGAAAGCGAAATTTTGTTATAATGTTTGTGCTATGAACTACAGTGTATGTTTACTGGCAGCTGGAAAAGGCACACGCATGAAGCTGCCATACAATAAAGTCTTTCATCGATTGAAGAAGAATAAAACCGTTTTGGATATGAGTTTAAGTATCTTTTTGCGTGATTCAGAATGCAAACAAGTTGTCCTTATGTATGCCAAAGAAGATGAAAGCTATATGATAGAACGATATGGTAAGATCCATCGCGTTGAGTTGCATGAAGGCGGTATGACACGACAAGAAAGTGCAGGTATTGGCCTTCATTTTGTGAATCAAGACTATGTGATGATTCATGATGCCGCTCGCCCTTTTGTTACAAAAGAACAAATTGATTCTTTAAAAGTTGCCTTAGAAACAGAAGATGCTTGTTTATTGATGATTCCAAGTGTGGATACGATTAAAATTGTAAAAGATGGATATGTTGAAACAACGCCATTGCGTCAACATGTATATAATGCCCAAACCCCACAATGTTTTAAAACATCATTGATCAAGAAGTGCTATGAGAAATCCTTATTAGAAGGACGACAAGCAACGGATGATGCTCAATTGGTCGAATGGTATACGGATGTACCAATCAAAGTCGTATTGGGTGATCTCAACAACAAAAAAATTACATTACCACAAGATATTCCAGCGTAGAAAGGAGTTTTCCATGAATTATTCACTTTTGATTTATCAATCCAATTCCCATTCATTAGATGCTTTTTTGAATGATTCTCGTTGTAAAGAAATTATTCAATTGTGTACAACAGAAGAATTAATGACAAACAGTGCCAAACCACAATCGAAAACACTGTATGTGCCATCTCAAGATTCTTTATATACATCTATTTTTAATGGATTAAAGGGTGTTACCCAAGAAGACGTGATCGTAAGTGATGGAAAAACAACTCTACAAATGCAAGATATTGATACTTTGCTGAAATACTTAAATCAATGGCCAGCTATTCAATATAAGGATGCAGCCTATGCATTTGATACGCGCTTATTGATGTTTTCGCTTCAAAAAGCCTTGGAATCCAATCAAGATTTAAGTGATTGTTTCCAAACCATTGACATGGAAATCAAAACGATTGAGTGAAGCATGCTTCACTTTTTTTTTCATAGGAATTGCGTTAAGATTGATTTATGAATTTAAGGATAGCACGACATACAAATATCAAAACAGGACTGAACGATGAGCAAGTTTTACGCTCGCAACCAAATGTCTATGAAGACAAAAATTCACGTTCTTATAAACAGATCATTCACGATAATTTCTGTACATTATTTAACGCCATCAACTTAGTTTTGGGATTGATGGTTTTTATAACGGGCGCCTACCGCAACATGATGTTTGTTGGTTTGGTTTTTTTAAATACCGTTATTGGTATTATCCAAGAAATTCGATCCAAAAAGATTTTGGATAATCTAGCTTTATTAAACCAACAAAAAGCCAATGTGTTACGAAACGGCAAGATCAAATCCATTCCGGTGGAACAAATTGTCTGCAATGATATCTTGATGGTCAGAACCGGTGATCAAATCAGTGTGGATGCCATCGTGGTTGAAGGTCAAGTCGAATGCAATGAATCCATTTTAACTGGTGAAAGCGACTCGGTTATCAAAAAATATGGAGATGCCTTGATGTCTGGTTCCTTTGTGGTTTCTGGACAAGCCAAAGCCCAAGTTGTCAAAGTGGGGGCAGATACGTATTCCCATTCCATTTTGGAAAGTGCCAAACGTGAAAAACAATATCCATCCGAATTGCGTGATAGTATCAATGCCATTATCCGCTTTTCCACGATTGTATTGATTCCAACCGGATCAATCATGTTGATCAAACAATTGATGGAAAATCTTGTTCAATGGCGCAGTGCCATTTTATCGACCGTAGCCGCTGTCATTGGTATGATTCCTGAAGGCTTGGTCTTATTAACAAGTACCGCCCTAGCTATGGGCGCTGTGAAATTAGCACGTAAACAAGTCTTGGTACAAGAATTATATTGTATTGAAACTTTAGCACGTGTCGATACGCTCTGCCTGGATAAAACGGGAACCATTACCCAAGGAAAGATGAAAGTCGTATTGACCGATGGTTTAGGAAAAACATCCGATGAAGAGATGCAATATATATTAGCAAATATGTATTCTTGTTTAAGTGACGATAATGCCACGGCCCAAGCCATTCGAACCTATGCCGGTAAAGGCGATACCCATTGTATTCGAACCATTCCCTTTTCAAGTAGTCGAAAAGCCAGTGCTGTTGTGTTTGAAGGCAATCGCGCCTATATGACCGGTGCCTATTCCTTTATTGTGAATCAACAAGAAAATTGGATCAATGAACGCATTGAATCCTATGCTCAACAAGGTATGCGTGTTCTTGTTTTGGCAAAAGGTCGCATCATGGGTGATCAAATTCGCGGTAATAATGAAGTGATTGGTTTGATTGGTATTCAAGATGTATTACGACCAAATATTCGTCGTACCTTACAGTATTTCTATAAACAAAATGTGAATGTGAAGATCATTTCTGGTGATGATTCGCGTACTGTGGCTGCGATTGCTCAAAAAGCCGGTGTAAAAGGTCGAGCTGTTGATATGACAACGGTCAAAGATATTGATCAAGCCGTACAAACGTATTCCATTTTTGGACGTGTCACCCCAGAACAAAAGAAACAAATGGTCGTTGCGTTACAAGGTCAAGGTCATACCGTAGCCATGACGGGTGATGGTGTCAACGATGTTATGGCCTTAAAAGAAGCGGATTGCTCAATTGCGATGGGATCCGGATCAGAAGCCACCAAAGGTGTGGCCAGCTTGGTCTTATTGAAAGATCAATTTCGGGCGATGCCATCGATCCTACGTGAAGGCCGTATTGTCATTAATAACATTCAACGTTCGGCCTCGTTGTTCTTGGTAAAAACCATGTTCTCCTTTGGTTTATCCTTGATTACGATTTTCTGGTTTAGTGCGTATCCATTTAAACCGATTCAATTATCATTGGTATCCCTATTAGGAACAGGTATTCCTGGTTTTGTCTTGGCACTGGAACCCAATGAAGAACGAGTCACTGGCCATTTCTTACAACATGTATTTGGACGAGCCTTACCAGGAGCCGTTATGGTTATCTTATCCGTTGTCTTTGCGAATTTATTTAGACAACCGCTCCAAATGAGTGGTGCCCAATTTTCAACGATTTGTACCATCGTTGCTTCATGGAACTCTTTGTGTGTGTTATATACCGTATGTACACCAATGACACAACTTCGCAAACTCTTATTGATTTGTATGTTTGCGGGACTCGTGATTGGTTTGACTCTGTTCCATAGCTTACTTTATCTGGTTGGATTGACCTTCTGGCAAGGTATCTATGTAGCATGTAATTTAGCCATCATACCGGATTGTCTATTGATCATGAAAAAAGCAGTGGATAAAACATTCTTACGAAATGCATAAACCTCCAGGAACAAAGACCTGGAGGTTTCTTTTATCTAGATGATTTGAATTTGATCAGCAATTTCATTTTGTAGACGTTCGGAAGCAAATTCTTTAAAAGCTAATGGACGAATCATTTCTTTCGCTTTATAGGCCTCCCATACCGGACGAATCTCATCATAGAAAGATTGATCAAAGTGTGTATCGATTTGACCTTTGTCATCTACCTTTAATAAATCATGATAATTAACATCTGCTAGACTAATTTGTTCTTGCGTATGGGCCAATAAGAAACGTACGATATTTTCTGGTGTACGTAAAAAGACATACGGCTTATCATAACGACCATCTTTAAATACAAAACCTTGAATACAATTTGAACGTTTAATTTTTGCCATAAATAAAACTCCTTTCTTTTTTAGATACGTGGCAAAGGTAGATTGTGTTCAATTTTTTTATACAAGATGAATGTTAAAAAAAATAAAAACTTGCACCAAATCGATGCAAGTTTTTGTCTTAGTCATGTAAATTATATTTTGCACGTAATTCTGCTTTACGCTCTTCCCACAACTGATCAGCCACAGGACCCCAATTCTTTGCGTATTCAACGGTTTTCGAACGTAAATGATCAACTGGTTCTGGTTCTTCAGGGTCCGTTGAATGGGCACCCGCTTTTTTGACCATTTCTGGTAAAGCATCAGGGTTTTCGAGCATTGGGCAAGGTTTCAATTGATTGTCATTGAAAGGTTGTCCATCATGATAAGCCATGAACATTGGACTACGTAAGCAATCCAACAAAGATTTTTCACGAATGTTGGAATCGCTATAGTGGATAAATACACAAGGATCGACATCACCACGCGCATTGATGTGTAAGTAACGACGACCACCGGCAATACATCCACCAACATATTCACCATCATTTTGGAAATCCAACAAGAATAATGGCTTGGTTGCACGTGCCTTACGAATACGACGCATAACTGCCGTACGTTGTTCTGGATTTGGCATCAATTCAGGTGATGAAGCCATACCTGTTGGCATGAAATGGAAATACCATGTGAAGTAAGCACCCAAATCGATCATCTTTTGGAAATATTCATCGCTTGTGATGGCATCCCAGTTTTGGCTGGTATAGCAGCAACTAAATCCAAATGGCAAGCGGCGTTCACGCAACAATTGAGTAGCGCGCATAACGGATTGATAGACACCTTTACCACGACGCGCATCGGTTGTTTCTTCATTACCTTCCAAAGAGATGGCAGGAATGAAATTCTTTACACGAAGCATTTCATCCGCAAATGCTTCATCAATCAAAGTGGAGTTGGTAAAGCTTAAGAAGATGCAGTCATCATGTTTTTCACATAATTTGATCAAATCTTTTTTACGTACCAATGGTTCTCCACCTGTATAGATATACATGTAGACACCCATTTCTTTTCCTTGACGAATGATGTCATCGATCTCATCATAGGAAAGATTCAATTTATTTCCATATTCGGCAGCCCAGCAGCCAATACAATGTAGGTTACAAGCACTGGTTGGATCGAGTAAAATAGCCCAAGGAATATTGCATTGGTATTTTTCACGATATTCATCTTGTTTCTTCCATCCTTCCAAAGCAGAATTGATGAAGAAGTTGACACCAACTTTTTTGATCATTTCAGGATCTAACGTTAATAAACGGTCATAGATGAATGAATAGTATGGGTTAGATGGATCTTCGATGATTTTACGAATTCCTACACGTTCACGCTCGAATCCTCCACCAGAAAATTTATCAGCCCAATCCAGTAATTTTGGAAAGTTTTTTTTGGGATCTTTGATCGCATAGTCGATGGCTTTGCCAAGGCCTAGGCGCTTAATGTTTGCACTGATATCCATAATACGTTTCCTCCTTATAGTCTCATGGCCTTTAGTTTAATGGTTCCAAAATAAATATGCAAGGGACCAAAGGCCTTAGATAGGCGAAATTTAAGCATTTCATAAAAAATGACCAATAAAATTTTCTATAGTATAATAAAGACAATGAACTCTAGGGGGAATAAAGGATGTTAGCCCAACAAAGACAAGAAGCCATCGTGGAAGAGGTCAATGAAAAAGGATCTGTTTTGGTGAAAGAATTAGCTATCAAATACGATGTGACCCAAGACAGTATTCGTAAGGATCTGAGTGTTTTACAGAAACAAGGCTTACTAAAAAAGACATATGGAGGGGCGGTTCGCATTCGTAAAAAAATTGCTGCCCAGGATCTTGTGGCATCCAAACGAATCAGTCAAAATCGACCAGCCAAACAAGCGATTGCGCAAAGAGCCTATCAATTGATCGAACCCAATGATTTAATTTTTTTAGATCTTTCCACCTCGAATTTAGAATTAGCACGATTATTAGTGGACAACGATAAAGGCGCAACCATTGTGACCAATATGCTCGATATTGCGAATCTTTATGCGACAACAAATAATCGACATTTTATATTGCTGGGTGGCCATTTGAATCAACAAGGCGATGCCTTTGCCGGCGCTTTAGCTATGGCGCAATTGAGTCCCTATCAATTTGATAAAGCATTCATTGGTATAGAAGGCGTGGACATTGAATCTGGCAAGATCTTTAATTACAGCGTGGAAGATGCATTGACCAAACAAGCTGTATTGAAACAAACCAAATCCACGTATATGATGTTAGAAACAAGAAAGTTTGAAATGACAGGAAATTATGCTTTTGCACATATTTCCGATTTTACGGGTGTTATCATGGAAAAAAGTCCTGAAGAAAAATATATTCGCGCATTAGATAGTTTAGAGGTAATTGACAGATGAATAAAAAATATTTCTTTTTCGATATTGATGGTACATTGACAGATCGTTCAACAGGAAAGATTGTTCCTTCAGCGCAACAAGCTTTGAATGAACTCCAAGAGAATGGACATTTTGTTGCGATTGCTACGGGTCGTGCTCACTATAAAGCCGTTCCTTTTATGGAAGAAGTCGGTTTACATAATATGGTCTGCTGCGGCGGTGGGGGACTCGTAGTTGATGATCAATTGATCAAAAATGAACCATTGGATCTAGCCAAGGCCAAAGCCATCTTAAAAGAAGAAACAGATTTAGGCTATGGTTGCCTTTTAATGCTGGATGATTCTGTCAACGTTTACTCGAAAGATGATAAATTCAGAGAACAATGTGGCCCTCGTAAAGAACCAACGGAATATATCATTGATCCCGATTTAGACTATGAAACTTTACCTATAATATATAAGATGTATTTTTCCATTCCCAAAGAAGAAGAATATAAATTGAAGTTAAAAGATACATTGGGCAATTTGCGTTTTCAACCGGAATATTTGATGTATCAATACGATGCCAAACGACAAGGCATTCTCGATATGATGGAAACCCTTCATGCCAATCCAAAAGATGTTGTTGTATTTGGTGATGATCATAATGATTTAGTCATGTTCGATCCACAATGGACATCCATTGCGATGGGCAATGCCACGGATGAATTAAAAAGTCATGCAAGTTATGTGACCGATGCCAATGTGGACGATGGCATCTATCATGCATGCCAAAAATTTGGTTGGATCGAATGAACCCATGGAAAAACAATTAGGCATCGAAAACTGGAAATTAATGGATTATGCATATTGTCCACAAATCGTTCAAGAACTTATTGAACAAGGCATCCAGATCCAAGATACACATAATGCTTTGATGATTCAACTGCAACCACTTTTTGAATGGAAACAAGTATTAAAAATAATGGATATTATTGATGATCATAAAGAAGAGATCAAAGCCGTGCATGGTATAGATGGCAATAGTGTGTATCTACTATTGAATTATGGTTTATCGCGTACGATCATTCGTGATTATATTTTTGGAAAAGTGAACTTGGAAGATCTTCTCTTCATGAATCGTGAACAAATCATGAAAACCTTAGATCTTTCTGTCTATACCGCATCCAAAATCATGGAAGCCTGTCGGTTTGCGATGCATATGTTAGTAGAAGATAGTGACTATCGCAAACAAGAAATTCTTCGGAAAGATGTCTGTGATTTCTTTCGTGGTACCAACACCATCTATACCATTGAAGAAATCATGGAAACCATGTTGTGGCGATCCGATGAAGACCTATTGATCCATATTTTGGATACCTTGGAAGAGGAAGACTTGATCATTCACGATGCCCGTGGATATAAGAACAAAAAGATCTTCCCTCATAAAAGTTTAAGCGAAGTGCTGGATTCCATTCATGATATGACGGCTCGTACGATCGTCGTAGAACATTTGTATGGAAAAACGATGGAATCCATTGGCCTGCGTTTATCGCCACCCATTTCTCGATCACGGGTCAGTCAAATCTTTCATCAAGAAATCGATCATTTTCCCATCGTGAAAGAAGATGTCTATCGTGATTTATTGATGCATTATGATATGGATAAAGACACCTTTTATGCGTTGACCGATGCCTTGGAACCAACCTATGGATATATTCAAGAACGATATCACGAAGATCTCGATGGGACAAAAATACAATTGAATGGGGATGTTCTTAGTCGTGATGTGGCAAAAGAACTCGTCATTAATACGAAAAAATTAAAACAATACTTAGCGAAACATTATTTACATGTATATGATCAATGGGTTTCCAAAGACGATCGCAATGGTTTTCTACAAGCTATCTGTCATTCTTTTGATGGCTATTTCCAAAAAAAAGATGTGGAAAAACGCTATAATAAAATCTTACATGCTGTTTATCCCGAAAAACAAGAAGAATGGGCTCTGCATGATTTTCGTTTAAATTCTATTTTGAAACAAGGTTATCTCGTTCATTCTGCCAAGAAAGGATCTCGATATCGAATCGTGAGTCGCAAATTGGTACAAGCCATTATCCGTGACACACAATTAGCACAGTATAAAGATACGATTGTTTCGACAAAAAAGGTCTTTGAAGATCATCGTGATGTCATGGAAATGTATGATATTCGCGATCAATATGAATTGCATTCCTTATTACGTACAGGGAAAGAACGGTATCAAATCGATGTGAATGAAATGGAATTTAGTCGTATGCCAATGTTGGTGTTTGGACACGGCAATGAAAATGAAATTGTGAAACAAGAAATCAAAGCCTGTGCGCCTATCGACGTGGAAGTATTTGCTCGTCATATGGCCAATAAATATGGTTATGATATTAGATCTTTCTATTCGTATTTGCGACGCAATTTTAATGTTTATATTGAAGAAAATCGCATTGATATTGTGGATGAGGCCATCTTGCATTCCCAAGATTTCCAGACCATGAAAAATAGCTTAACGGAAGATTTCTATTTTGTGGAAGATTATCAAAATGCCATTGAAGAACAACATTTGAATTCCCAATTGATGGATGCGTATGTGATTCGTCGTTTGGGATATAAATTATATGCTGGTTATTTACTAAAAGAACCTCATACGCCGGGTCGATACTTTGAACAATGGATACAAGAACATGCTTCGGAGATTCAACCGCGTCATATGGATATTCTGACTTTCCAATATGCCTTGGAACGATTAGAAAAACGATTGGATGTATTTGAATGGACACCTGGTCATTATGTCACATTGAAACAACTCGATATTTCTAAAAAAGATTTAAAACAATACATTGAACAAATCAAAGATGCTGTGGTAGATGGACAATACTTTACACAACAATCTTTGAAACAATTACGTATTGTATCGCAACAAGTAGCAAATTCTTTTTATAAATCGTTATTGAAGAGTGAAACAAGCATTCAAATGATGACAGTTGGCGATAGTTGGGTCTTTGTGAAAAATACCCCACCCAATATGCGTGATTTCTTTTTACAATTGATGCATGAACAACCAGGATTGACAGTCAATAGTTGCATTACCTATCTCTATCAGTGGTATGGTATACGTGTGGATCGAAGATATATGCTTGAACATATCATCGATGCGGGTCTATTCTATAGTTTAGATACAGACCGCATGTACGAATCACGGCCACAAGCTATCTTTACGCAGGAGCGATTATTCGAATGAAAGAAGAATTTACATCGGATCGTGTAAAACGATTAAAAAAAGAGAAAGATTATTATAACTTATTTCGATATTGCCAATATCATGCCAAAGGAAGTAATTTCGATGCCATTTATGAACTCGGAAACTGTTATCGCCATGGTTGGGGTTGTGATAAAAGCGAACTACATGCTCATTTGATCTATGCCGAATTGACGCGATTGGGTTATATACCAGCCATTACTGCTGTTGCTTGGGATTACTACGAAGGAAAAGGTGTGGGCCAAAGTTATAAACGAGCTTTCCGCTTTTTTAAAGAAGCTTGTCAATACAATGATCAGGATGCGATGTTTAATATCGCATTGATGTACTTTAATGGTACGGGTATTGAAAGTGATAAAAAATTAGCTGTTCATTATTTTGAAAAGGCGGCTGTGTTGGGCCATGCACGATCTCAATTTAATTTAGGCGTTTGTTACCACAAAGGATGGGGCGTTTCCAAAGACTTGGTAAAAGCACATTATTGGTTGTCTCAAGCAGCCAATCAGGGGTATCATAAAGCTGGTGAATATTTAGGTCAATTACCATCGTATTATGTTGTCGAAGATCTTGAACGAGTCAGTGAACAATTGGAATCCATCGAACAAGAAATTGATGGACCGGTTGAAGCTGATAAGATCATTCGAAAAATACGACGGATACTCGATCATATTGAGGAGGAAACAAAAAATGGAAATTAGTAACGCAAAAGGACATTTAATTGTGTCTTGTCAAGCTTTGCCAGATGAACCATTGCATTCAAGTTTCATCATGGGAAGAATGGCTTTGGCTGCCTATCAAGGAGGCGCCAAAGGAATTCGTGCGAATACAGTCGAAGACATCAAAGAAATTCAAAAAACGGTTGATTTACCAATCATTGGAATCATCAAACATCCATATGGTGATAATCCCGTATTTATTACGCCAACCATGAAGGAAGTCGATGCTTTGATGGAAGTGAAACCAGCCGTCATTGCGTTGGATGCGACATGTCGACCTCGTCCAGATGGTAAAACATTGGATGAAATGGTCAAAGAAATTCGCGCCAAATATCCCGATCAAAAGATCATGGCGGATTGTTCCACTTTGGATGAAATGAAACACGCCGATGAATTAGGCTTTGATTTTGTAGGTACGACATTGGTTGGTTACACCGAAGAAAGTAAAGGCAATCATATTGAAACGAATGATTTTGAATTGATTCGTACGTTCATTGCTCAAAGTGATCGTCCTGTGATTGCGGAAGGAAATATCGATACACCAGAAAAGGCACGAAGAGTATTGGATTTAGGATGTTACAGTGTGGTGGTTGGTTCCATCATTACCCGTCCACAATTGATCACAAAACGCTTTGTGAAAGCTGTTGATGGTGAATAAGTCATGCAGATGCATGGCTTTTTTTACGCCTTACCAACAAATATGGACCACTTACCGATAAACACAAGACAAGAACCAGCCAATTTTATATAGTGTAAGTGAAGAAAGAGGACGGCCCATGAAAGCAGAAATCAAAATTGAAAATTGCCCAGAACCCTATGCAATCATTTATACACCCGAAATCAATAAAGAAGTCCAACGCATCCTATCGTATATGCAACAGAATACCCAGACGTTGATTGGCCAAAAAGAAGATCGACAATATGTGTTATTCATCAATGAGATTGTCTTTGTACAAGTCAAAGAGGAAAAAACTTATGTTTATACCATGAATCAAATGTATCGTTCCAAAAAACGATTGTATGAATTAAAACAAATCTTAGGTCATGATTTTGTACAAATATCCAAATCATCCATCGTTCGTATGCAAGCTTGTGAAAGTGTAGAAGTTGATTTTGGTGGCGCATTGGTCTTGCATGTGAAAAATGGATTGAAAACCTACGTATCGCGACATTATTTGAAAGAGTTTAAGAAACAAATCGGCTTATAGGAGGTCAATATGAAACAGGTTATGAAATCCAGTTGGATTGGTGTAAGTACAGCCTTGCTTATTTTTGTGATCATTGGCATTATCTTTGATCAAACGCACCAAGGCTTTTTACCTCTGGAAAACTATCAATATACAAAAATGGCAGTAGGAACCATCATTGTTGGACTGGGATTTGGGTTACCAAGCCTCATCTACGATAAAGAACAAATACCGTATAGTATGCAGGTGCTTTTCCATCTGGGTATTGGTTGTGCAATCCTTTTGATAACGGGATATATGGTTGGATGGTTTACGAATTTAGTCGGTGCATTTATCGAAATTGGCATGAGCCTTGTTGTTTGGATTGGTTTTGCCTATCATTATCGCAAAGAAGCCAAGCAAATCAATCAACAATTGAAAAAGTAGGACAATCGACGTCCTACTTTTTTATCCAAATACATATCCAGTCATGGCCATGGAGCCTAGGTTACATACATTATTAAATACCTTGACCTTGTCGTTTCCGGCTGCACCTAAACAATACAATAAAGGTAAGAAATGATCGGGTGTTGGTACGGCATAGACCGCATCAGGAAGAGTATCATAATGAATCACAGATGCATGATCATGAGATACGATGGACTGGGTAATGGCATCATTGAATCGATGTGTCATTTCAGTACCATCGGGATTGTCCCATTCCACACGACCTAGGTTATGAACAACGTTACCACTGCCAAAAATCAAATAGCCTTGTTCACGAAGAGAGGCTAGTTTTTGACCCAATTCATAACTTTGTTGCGGATCTAGATGACGATTCACCGATAACTGAACCACGGGAATATCGGCTTTGGGAAACATATGAACCAAGACCGACCATGTGCCATGGTCAATGCCCCATGTATCATCGATCGTAACCTCCGTTCCAAGTAAAGAACGTACGGATTCAGTCAACGGCGCAGAACCAGAAACGGGATATTGTAGTTCATACAATTCTTTGGGAAAACCATACATATCATAAATTTGTTTAGGGGTAGGTGCACTTTGAATATAGGTTTGATCCGTAAACCAATGTGCTGAAATTGCCAAGATGGCTTTGGGCTTATCAATCGAATCACCAACGGCTTTCATGGTTTGAGTGATTTCATTATTTTCCAATGCAATCATTGGGCTGCCATGTCCCGAAAAAATAATGGGCATTTTCATTGTGATTCCTCCTTAGTATAAAAAATATACTTGATAAAAATATTATACTTATATACACTATAAGCAACAAGTAGGATTTTTTACTAAAGTAAGTATCTTTTCCTTAACTATTGGAGAAATAATGAAAAAAGAAACATGTCAAAAAGCTGGTGAATTTGGAAAGTGTCCATTTGTGACAGCGCAACAATTGTTAAAAGGCAAATGGGCCATCTTGATCATGCATGAATTGAATGAAGGTCCCAAACGATTTGGTGAATTACGAAAAAGTATCGATATTACCCAAGCCACTTTGTCATCACAATTGAAAAAGATGGAAGAAGAAGGTTTGATTTTACGAACCATTTATCCAGAAGTGCCACCAAAAGTGGAATATACATTAACGGATATTGGCAAAGAATTTCATATTGTTTTAGATAGTATTGAAAAGTGGGGCAATGCGTATATTGCATATTTAAAGAAAAAAGCTTGACTTAAAGTATACTTTAAGTCATAAGATACTTCCCGGGAGGTATCTTATGTACGATATTTTAAAAACGATTTCTGGTCCAGAAGATGTAAAAAAACTATCAATGGATCAATTACATACATTATCGAATGAAATGCGTGAGGCTTTATTTAACCGTCTAACCAAGATTGGTGGTCATTTTGGACCAAACTTCGGGATGGTCGAAGCTGAAATTGCGATGCACTATGTGTTTGATTCACCCAATGACAAGTTTGTGTTTGATGTTTCGCATCAGTCCTATCCGCACAAGATGTTGACAGGACGTTGGCAAGGCTATGTGGAAGACGAACATTTCTTAGAAGATTCAGGCTATACGAATCCCAATGAAAGTGAACATGACTTCTTTAATGTGGGTCATACATCCACTTCCATCACATTGGCGCTTGGTTTGGCCAAAGCTCGTGATTTAAAAGGGATGCATGAAAATGTTGTGGCTGTCATTGGTGATGGTTCTTTAAGTGGTGGTCAAGCACTGGCTGGTTTGAATGTAGCGGGTGAAATGCATTCCAACTTTATTATTCTTGTGAATGATAATGAAATGGCCATTGCGGAAACGCATGGTGGACTCTATAAGAGCTTACAAGATTTGCGTACATCCAAGGGTACAAGTGCCAATAATACTTTTAAGACATTTGGTTTGGATTATATTTATGAAGAAAATGGCAATGATATCGAATCGATGATTGCGGTATTTGAAAAAGTAAAGGATATCGATCATCCTATCGTTGTGCATATGCATACGCAAAAAGGAAAAGGGTATGAAATGGCTGAACAAAATAAAGAAGCTTGGCATTGGTGCCTGCCATTTGATCGAAAAACCGGTTTGCCAACGGTTGATTTTGGTCAAGGTGAAAATTATTTGACCATGACACAAAACTATATCCTTGAAAAAGCGAAAGCCGATCCAAAGTTTGTGGTGATAACACCGGCTATGCCTGGTTCTATTGGCTTGATGCCAGAACAAAGAGAACAACTAAAAGATCAGTATGTGGATACGGGTATTTCGGAAGAAGCAGCGGTTTCTATGGCTTCCGGTGTAGCTCGAAATGGTGGTAAACCATTGGTCATCACCAATATGACCTTTATTCAACGTGCGTATGATCAAATTTCGCAAGATGTTTGTATCAACAACAATCCTGTAACGATGGTCATGAACTTTTCATCGTTTGATGGTTTGACGGATGTGACGCATTTGGGTATTTTTGGTTTATCGACATTTATCAATATCCCCAATTTAGTTGTATTGGCACCTACTTGTGTAGAAGAATATAAAACCATGCTGGATTGGTCGGTCGATCAAACGGATCATCCGGTATTGATCTTGATTCCAGGCAATGAGCCAGTTCATCGAGATGTGGATATCACATATGAAGATTTGAAGTATCGTATCGAACAACAAGGTGAGAAAGTTGCTATCTTAGCTTTGGGTGATTTCTATCAAAGAGGTCAAGAATTAGCGCAAGCAATAGAAGAGAACTTTGGTTTTCAACCAACTTTGATAGATCCACGCTTCGCATCGAATGTGGATGAAGATATGTTGAAGCGTTTGGAAACAAATCATGAAATTGTGATTACCTTAGAAGATGGGGTATTAGATGGCGGTTTTGGTGAAAAGATCAGTCGTTTCTATGGTGCCAAACCGATGAAAGTAAAAAACTATGGGCTCCAAAAAGTTTTCTATGATCGATATGATCCAGCAAAACTATTAGAAGAACTGGGTATGACAACTCCACAAATCATAGAAGAGATCAAACAAATGATATAAGTACTACCGATGGCATTTTGTCATCGGTATTCTTTATAAAAAAGACCTCCACCAAAGTGGAGGCATATTAATGATTTCGTTTGGTAATAAACATAAGGCCCATTGTGGTGATCAAAAGGCCAAAGAACGAACCAAGAATATGTGTTTGTGTACTTGTTTGTACGGAGGTTGTTGCAACGGATTGAACCGTTTTTGTTTCTTTTTCGTTATTGATTTGTTCTGTTTTTGACGCTGGATCTTGGGTACTAGGGGTCGTACCTGGATCTGTTCCTGGGTCTGTTCCTGGATCTGTTCCTGGATCTGTTCCTGGATCTTCTGTATATGGTTCAACCGATAGTGCCGTTGTAGCTGCAATCTTTTTTTGTTGGATCATGGCACCAACCATGTTTTGGAAACCTTTTCCGTTTGAGTCTACGGCACCAGCGGCAGGAATATACACACGTGTCTTACCATATATGTAAGCTAAAGTAGAAGCTAATTCCATCGATGTATCTTTGGAAGGTTCTTCTTGGGATACTAAGACAAACGAACCATTGTTTGTGATCGAAGTAACACCTGTTATGGTTTCGATACCAGCCGGTAATGTTAAAGTGAAATCACCATAGTATGTATCGGGTACTTGTAAGGTCAATGTACCGGTATACCATTTGCCATCGGCTTTATTGTAGCGGAAGGTTGTATCACCGACAACTTTGATCTGGTCCGAAGTAGGTTCTTCACTTAATAAAGTGGCGGATGCATTCAATAATTTTACGGCTAATGGATAACGAGAAACATCCGAAATATTGTTGTTGGTGATGCCATTATCATACATCAATTTCCATAGTGCATAAGCGGTGCTTGTATATGCCTGTTCTTCGGTAACGGCATAATCAGTACCGTATTCTCTACTATAGGATTCCAAAGGATTATTCGAATTTAACATAAATAAGATCGCTTGGTAGAACGATGTATTGGTGATATCTGCATAGCTATGGCCCGAAGGGGTAGTAGAATGGCCCGGAGGGGTAGTAGAGACATAAAAAGATGCCATTTCCGACATAAATTGTACCAATTTTTGATAGTTTTCCGTCTTATTTTTGTAGTCATCGTACGTAAATATCGTATCACCTAGAGTGGTATAAAAATCGGAACGAAGCCAATCTGGTGGGCTCAACAAAGCATTGAATTCATTTTCGGACATGATCACGGGTTCCGAAACGACTTTGTATAGATTTAGACCATTGTATGGATAACCAGCATATAATAAAGTTTGAATTTTTTGGATCAATTCTGGACTTAATTTGGTCGTATCGATATTGACATACGTATAAGTAGGTGCCTTAAAAGTTGGCGTATCATGAGGCCAATGGAGTAAATCATTCATGCAATAAAGAATAATATTTCCATTTTCAGCCGAATGGATATCTGTAGCCTCGTCATATTCAATCTTTATGGGGTCATTGGCCGATGTTGTTTCTTCGGCCGTTGTTGTATCGGTTGTCTGTTCATTGGAATTGGACGTATTTTCGGTTGTTGTTTCTGTCGTTGTTTCTGATTCTGATGGTGTGTTTGTCGTTTCGGTTGCTATCGGTTGTGCTTCTTCCGCGTGGATAGTAGAAGAAACCGTCATAAAAGAAAACAGCGACCAAAGGTAACGCAGAAAAGCAATAACGGAAAATAATGTTTTGATTGTGTTTTCATAGGTATTCTTCTCCTTTCTAACAAAATGTTGTTTAAACAACAAAATTGTGATGCCATTATAGCATCTTACATTGCATCCTTCAAAGGATAGGCTATAATAATGGGATAGAATGAGGTGAAAAAATGCTGAAAAAAGAACAATTGGAAGCACTTTTAACACGTGCTATGCATTCTTTCGCAGATTTTGCAGAAATCTTCGAAGAAGAAGGCACAAATGAAAATATTGCCATGATCAATGACGAAGTGGAACGTGTCAATCGCACCCAAAAAGCCGGTGTTGGCATTCGTCTATATCAAGGCGTACAATCTGTATACGGTTATACCAATGATACCAGCATGGAATCGTTAAATGAATTGGTTGATTCCTTGCGGGATGGATTTGGACGGAAGGATACATACATTTCCGTTTCTTTACATCCAGAAACCATTGAAAATAAACATCTTGTGAAAATTGATCCCATCGATGCGAAATTAACCGATAAAGTCGCATTGATCACACGGATGGATACCGCTGCTAAACAATACGATGCACGCATTTCCAAAACACAAACCGGATTATTATCCGTTCGTCAACATGTTCAAATTTCCAACAGTGAGGGAAAATTGGTACAAGATACACGAACTCGATGTCGTTTGGTTTGTTCGGCCTATGCCAATGAAGGAAATAATATGCAGTCTGGTTTTTATGGACCAGGAGCTAGTAGTGGCCTAGAATATTTTGAAACCATTACGCCGGAAGAAATTGGGAAAGAAGCGGCTCGTATTGCGATTGTTATGTTGTCGGCCAAAGATTGTCCATCTGGCAAGATGCCAGTCATTATCGATAATGGCTTTGGTGGTGTCATATTCCATGAAGCTTGTGGACATGCACTGGAAGCAACGGCCGTATCCAAAAACCAAAGTGTTTTTGCGAATAAATTAGGTCAACAAATTGCCAGTACAAAAGTAACAGCTATTGATGATGGTACCATTCCCAATGGTTGGGGTTCAGAAAATATCGATGATGAAGGCAATCCACAGACTCGACGTGTATTGATCAAAGAGGGCATCTTACAGTCGTATATGATCGATCGTTTGAATGGACGTCGTATGGGTATGGAATCCACAGGTTCCGCCCGTCGTCAATCGTATAAATTTGAACCAACGAGTCGTATGTCCAATACATACATTGCTGCTGGTACAGATTCATTCGAATCCATGTTTGTGGGTATCAAAAAAGGTTTATATGCCAAAAAAATGGGCGGTGGATCGGTCAATCCGCAAACAGGTGAATTTAACTTTGCGGTCAACGAAGGCTACTTGATTGAAGATGGTAAGATCACAGATCCAGTGAAAGGCGCTTCTTTGATTGGTACGGGTTCTGAAATATTAATGAATATTGATATGGTCAGTGATAACTTAGAGCGCGGTCAAGGCATGTGTGGATCAGTGAGTGGTTCGATTCCTGTAGATGTCGGTCAACCAGCCATTCGTGTTTCCAGTATTACAGTAGGAGGTACGACTAGTGAATAAAGAACAATGGATCAAGCGTGCCTTACAAAAAGGCATAGAAGCTTTTGAAATTTATCAAAGTGTACAAACGGAAAAAAGTATCACATGGTTTGATGGTCATATGGATACCATGACGACCAGTCATGTATTAGGCACTTCCATTCGTGGGATTTATGATGGAAATATGGCCAATATAGCTATGGAAGAAGTCAATGACGATCAGATGGATGATGTACTAGACGAATTGATTGATCAAGCCAAGGTGATTACGACCAAAGACAAAGATGTGTTACGAAAACCAGAATCCTTTGATGATGTGGAATCACCGAAAGATTGGGTAGCCCCTACAACGGATGACATCAAAGATTGTTTGATGTCATTAGAAAAAGAATTGTTGGCTTATGATCCCCGTGTGATCCAAGTGGCATCCTTGGGATGGGAAGAAAGCACATCCAGTCGCGAAATCACGAATTCCTATGGCATGCACGTAGCCGATCAAACGCAAGTACAATATTTAGTAGCCAGCGTTGTTGTGCGTGAAAATGATGTCATTAAAGATGATTATCAAATTGAAATTATTGAAAATTTAAATCAATTTGACCATCAAGCCTTCGTGAAAAAGTTATGTGATAAAGCTTTATTTAAGCTTCATGCCACATCATTAAAGTCAGGCGAATATCCTGTGATTTTCTCTTATGAAGCCATGACATCCTTATTTGGATCTTTTGTGAATTTTTTTAATGGGGATTTGATCTATAAAGGCATTTCACCCATTAAAGATAAATTAAATGAGCGCATCTTTTCCAATAAGATCACGATCATTGATGATCCTCAAAATACCGATTGTTTAACGATTGCGAACTTCGATGATGAAGGTTGCCCAACCCGAGCCAAAGTCCTTGTCAATGATGGCATTTTCGCCAATATGTTGCATGATACAAAAAGCGGCAATCGCATGGGCATGGAATCGACTGGAAATGGTTTTAAATCCGGGTATGCCGGCGCCGTTAGCGTGCAACCTATGAATTGTTACATTGAACCAGGTCAATATACATTGGACGAATTGTGTGAACAAATGAAAGATGGCGTGGTGATTACCGATCTTCAAGGACTCCATGCAGGTTTGGATTTTGTGAGTGGCAATTTTTCTCTACAGGCCAGTGGCTATACAGTCAAAGACGGTAAAAAAGATCATGCTTTGGCATTGATCACAGTGGCTGATAATTTCTTAGAATTAATGAATAAAGTCGTTGAAGTAGGAAATGATCTCGATTGGCAATATCATCAAGTCGCAAGTCCAAGTATTCGCTTTACAAAATGTGCCATAAGCGGCCAATAAGGAGGTTTTTATGCAACAATTTCGAAACACAGCCATGAAACAAGCAATCAAATCATTGCGTCAAGATGAAAATCCCATAACGATTCAACATATGCGCGATTGCTTGGTTGTTGGGCAATTATTAGTACCGGCTCAATGGGATAAAGACCCCGTTAAAGATAATCATGGACAAATGGTTTTCTCACCAGATACAAAATTTCAATTGATGGTGATTGCCGATGATGAAGGCAACTATTATTTTCCAATGTTTACCAGTATGGAAGAATTGCGCAAATGGGATAAAGATGAAGAAGTGCAATCTTTGGTCATGACTTTTGATCAATATTTACCATTTGTGAAAGTGGCCCAAAATGATATCCAAGGCATCGTGATCGATCCCTATAGTGAAAATGTACCATTAAGTTGTGAATATATCATTGATATCAGTGAACAAAAAGATAGTGAATTCCAAGCCAGAGATATTCGCGCCGACGATGAATTTGATCTTAGAGAACCCGTTGCGAATGTGGAAGCGATGATCAGCCAACTGCAATATCTCGGAAAACGATATCCGGAAATCAAAGCCATTTATTTTAAAGAACGCTTGGTCAAAGGAAAACCATCTCATTGGTTCGTGATGGTGGACATGGATCCAGAAAATCCAGAAATATTCCGAAGCATGGGAACGACATGTGCCCCTGTTGCCAAAGGCAAAGGTATTGAATTTATGTTTGCTTCTACTCCACAAGGTGAAAAGATTGCACAGGAAAACGAGCCGATTTATCAAGAAAAAACAAATTAACAATTAGGCATATTCTTTATATGGAATATGCCTTTTCTAGTGGTACACTAGAAATAAAGGAAGTAGTACTATGCAAGAAAAACCACATTTAACATTAAATCCAGATGAAGATACGAATATCGAAGAAAATCTCACAAAGAAAAATCCTCCATTGGCAGAAGATATTCAAATTGATGAAAGTCAATTTACTCCCGAAGAAAAGGAACAAATCCAAGAATTTGCCAAAAAAATCGATATTACCGATAATATGGTCGTTTTACAATATGGCATCAATGCCCAAAAGAAATTAGCGAATTTCTCGGATAAAGCCTTAGCTGAAGTACGCACCAAAGATTTAGGCGAAGTCGGCAATATGCTGAGTGATGTTGTTACGCAACTGCGCGATTTTGATGTCAACGAAGAAAAGAAAGGATTTGCCGGACTTTTTAATAAAGGCAAGAATCGTGTCGAAAAATTAACGGTTCGATATAATGCGGTAGAAAGCAATGTGAATAAAGTAGCCACCATGTTGGAAGATCATCAAGTGCGATTGATGAAAGATACCAGCATGTTGGAACAAATGTTTCAAATGAATAATACCTATTATAAAGAATTAAATATGTACATCATTGCCGGTAAACAACGGCTAAATGAAACGTATCAAAAGGAATTACCGGCATTGCGTGCCAAAGCGGAACAAACCCAAAATCCAGAAGATATGCAAGCCGCACAAGATCTTGCCCAAGCCTGCGATCGTTTCGATAAGAAATTACATGATCTACAAATGAGTCGTATGATCGCCATCCAAACGGCACCACAATTGCGCTTGCTGCAAAACAACAATTCCTTGATGATCGAAAAGATTCAGTCAACACTTGTCAATACGATTCCATTATGGAAAAGTCAAATGGTCATTGCTTTGGGCTTGAATCATGCCACCCAAGCAGCCAAAGCACAACGAGAAGTCACCAATACGACCAATGAATTATTACGACGCAATGCAAATGCATTACATACCGCAACGGTAGAAACGGCCAAGGAATCCAATCGGGATATCGTGGATATTGAAACTTTAAAACATACCAATGAACAATTGATCCAAACGTTAGATGACGTGATGCAGATACAAAATGAAGGCCGTCAAAAACGCCAAGAAGCCGAACAAGAATTACGACAAATTGAATCGGAATTGAAACAAAAAGTATTAGAAGTTACAAAGCAATGAAGGCTGGGTATTGACCCAGCTTTTCTTATGGGACGAGAACAAAACTATCCGGCAGTTTCGGCCATTCTCTTTGTGGATCTTGATTGCAAAAAACAAGATCAAAAGTAGAGAGGGGAACAAACTTACAAAAAGCTTTCACATTCAATTTATGTGAGTCAAAAACCAAGAGGTTTTGTTTGGCGTTGCGCATGGCAATTTGTTTGATGGCTGTTGTTTCGGTTTCTGCGGTGGATGTCATATCATTCGCAATATCAACACCTACACAAGAAATAATTGCTTTATCAAATGAGTATTGATTGATTTGTTGATTGGCATTAATACCTGTATTGACAAAATAACGACGAATTAAATAACCACCAATAGTATAGATCTTCGCTAAACAAGGTTTACTAAATGTACGCGCAATGAAAAGAACATTGGCCGTAACGATCTTGACGAGTTTATCAACCAAATAGTCGGCTAAATATACCATGGAAGATCCCGCATCGATATAGATGCAATCACCATCTTTGATATAGTTTTCAACCACATATTTAGCAACTTTCTTTTTTTCTTCTGCACAAATTTGCATGCGACCAGGTACATTGATTTCATTTTCAGGCGTCAATATACCTGGTCTTTCATTATCGATGTTGATAGCACCACCGGGAATGCGTTTCAATTTTTGATTTTGTTCTAAGATCACAAGATCTCGGCGAATGGTTGCTTCGGACACGTGAAAGGAAGTTGTTAATTGTGAAATTTCAACAAATTTCATTTTCGTTAAAAGCGAAAGAATGGCTGTTTGCCGCATTTGGCTCTTTGTAGACATAGTATGACCACCATTTTTGAAAACAATCAAAATATAATTAAAAAATGCCACAAAACAATCAAAAACGCAAATAAAAATATAAAAACGAATAAATTTGTCATTTTTCCTATCAATCAAGTCTATATAATGTAAGCGTATTCAGACAAAAGGAGGAAATCAAGATGATTTGTTTTATTCGTTGTGATGATCGTATCATTCATGGTCAAGTGGTCACTCGTTGGGCACAAGAAAGAAAATGCGACGGCATCATTGCCGTTAATGATGCGGTTGCATCCAATCCTTTATTGCGTCAGGCATTGAAAGCAGCAGGTATTCGTACATTTGTTTGGACCAAGGAACAATTTGCGAAAAAGATGCATGAAGCGGAAAAAAGTCAAAAAAGTTATTTTGTGATTACGAAAACATTAGCAGATATGGCTGATCTATTGGTCGATCAACAGATGCAAGTAACCGTGGATGTATTGAATGTCGGACCACAACCAGCTGGTGAAGGCAAAATCAATATCAACAAAAACTGTGATTTAAGTAAAGAAGATGTGATGGCTTGTCAAAAAATAAGTGATGCCGGATATCGAATTGAATATCGGATCGTACCCGATTCTACTTTGGTAACGTGTGCGGATGTCAAAGATAAATTGAAACAAGCCTTTTTATAAAGAAGGGAAGAACAATGGATGTTACGATTTTTCAAGCCATATTGATTGGTATTTTGTCCTATTTAGGTACATTGATGTCGCCTTGGCTGTTAGGATGTACCGGAGGTTGGTATACGATAGGTAGACCATTGGTTTCTGGTATGTTGATTGGTTTGATCTTAGGTGATGTTCGAACAGGTATTCTGGTTGGGGCTGCTGTGCAAACCGTCTTTATTGCGATGGTCACACCAGGAGGAGCCATGCCTACTGATCTAAATGCAGCAGTTTTCATTGGTGTTGGTTTAAGTGTCGTTGCGGTAAAAGATGGTGCCACAGTAGAAGCAGCAACTTCGATTGCGACAGCCTGTGGAGCAGCCGGTATCATTTTGCACAATGGTATTGCAGTATTTAATTCGATCTTTAATGAACGAGCTTTACAAGCTATTTCGACTGGCAATGAAAAACAATTTTTGCGAAATCACTGGGTTTGGCCACAAATCGCCTTATTGATATCTCGTGCCGTACCAACTTTTTTGACATTGTATTATGGACAAGGTGTTGCCACTTGGATCATTCAGACATTCCCATCTGATTCCTATACCATGCGTGTCTTATCTTGTTTAGGTGGTTTATTACCAGCTATTGGTGTTGGCTTGCTTGTGAAAGGATTAGTCAAGAAACCAAGCGATTTATTAGCTGTTTTATTAGGCTTTACATTGGTTGCAGCCCTGAGTGTCAATATGATCTCTTTAACGATCATTGCTGGATTCTTTGCGTATCAAAAGTTTGCTTCGGATAGTAAACAAGCAATTGTAGCTGGTGTATCTGTTGATGATGACGATATGGACGAGGTGTTATAATATGAAAAAGAAATTAAGTGAAAAGACATTAAAACGTTCGTGGATGCGTTGGAAAATGGCCTTTGCCTTTTGTGATTCGATGATCCCCGTGTTTAAAGAACTATATCCCGATGATGCCCAAGCCCTGCAAGAAGGCACGCAACGACATAGTGATTTTTATTGTACCGAACCACAATTGGGATCAATCATTGGTGGAATCGTTTGTGGTCTTGAAGAAGATCGTGCCAATGGTGCGGAAATTGATGATGAAATGATCAATAGTATCAAGATTGGTTTGATGGGACCATTAGCGGGAATTGGTGATTCAATGATCCCGGGTATGTATATCCCATTGTTGTTGTCGATTGGCGTTGATTTATCAACGGGTGGAAATCCATTGGGTCCACTCTTCTATATGATCGTTTATTTTACAACGGCAGCATTTGGTTCTTGGTATTTATTTAAAAAGGGATATGAACTGGGAACAAAATCCATTGATGCATTGATTGGTGAAAAAGCCCAGAAAGTGCGTGAAGCCATCAATCTATTAGGTGCCATTGTTGTGGGTGGTGTTGGTGCTTCCTATGTGAATTTGAATTTAGCCGTAACTATTGGTGCTATGAATGGTAGTAAAGGAATCGTTGCGAACGATATGATCAATACTATTTATCCAAAATTATTACCATTATGCGTTGTTCTATTGGCTTGGTTTTTGATGTCCAAAAAGAATGTATCGGCCATCAAAATATTAGGTATATTCTTTGCGATTGCCTTGATTGGTGTCGGTATTGGATTATTCTAATGACATTACGAGAATATAATAGCCAAATTATCTATTCGCTGACGAGCCAAGAAGCTTTTAGTGAAGATACAAGTCTATCTTTTCAACAAATTGATACACAATGTCCGGATAAACTAAAGTTTTTATTGCTCAACGAATTTGTGCGAAATGAAATGATCTATGTTACGAATAATCGATTTTATTTAAACAAACAAAAATATCAACACGAAAAGCGCAGGGCATATGTTGTTTATCTATGTATCTTGATTGTTCCAATTATCATAGGATCATGGATGTTCATAAGAGGAGTTGGATCATGAAAAAAACATATGAAATTCCTAATCATTTTATGATTGGAACCAGTTCGAGTGCTTGGCAAATTGAAGGTTGTGCCGGTAAGAAACCAGGACAGGAAAGCTGGGCTGAATTGTTTTATCAAACCAATCCACATCGTTGGTATGATGAAATAGGACCACAGAAAGCCAGTGACTTTTATCATCATTATCAAGAAGATATCGCCACGATGGCCAAGTTTGGGATGAACACCTTTCGGTTTACGATTCAATGGCCGCGTTTCATGCAAGGCAATGAAGTCAATCCCGATGGACTGGCTTATTATCAAGATGTCATCGATACCATTAAAGCCCATGGTATGAAACCAATCATTTCTTTGGAACATTGGGATATACCTGCAAAGCTATTCAAAGAACAAGACGGGTGGGTATCCAGAAAAACGATCGATGCGTATCTTCATTATGTGGATCGTGCACTCCATGCTTTTCATGACGATGTCGATACGTGGTTTGCGTTTACGGAACCCAATATTCCTATCGATAATGGATATATCCATAAAATTTGGTATCCATTTGTCCATGATCCCCAAAGGGCATATCAAGCTCATTTTCATAAGATCTTGGCAACGGCCAAAGCGGTAGCCTTAGCGCATCAAAAATATCCAAATATCACGATGGGAGCAATGGCGCATATGACACCTATTTATGCCGCTTCCAATGATATTCGGGATGTACAAGCGGCGTATTATACCGATTTGTTTGAGGTTCGTCTTTATTTGGATGCCTACTTAAAAGGCGAAATCCCTTCGGAAATTTTTACGGAGTTAAAAAAGTACAATTGTTTATTTGCGTATGGACCGAATGATCTTGAGATCATTCATGAAAATCCAGTTGACTTATTGGGTATTGATTATTATTTTCCAATTCGGGTCCAAGCTCGAAATACACCTTATGAAGGACCTTTCTGCTCAAAGGTGTATTATGAAGACTATGTTTGGCCAGAACGCGAATACAATGCCGATCGCGGATGGGAAATCTATCCAAAAGCTATTTTGGATGTAGGACGACGTATCCAAAAGGATTATGGTAATAAGCCATGGTTTGTATCAGAAAATGGCATTGGGACCGAAGGAGAAGATCGATATCGAAATGACAAAGGGTATATCGATGATGATTACCGCATCGATTTTATCCAACGACATTTGGGCTATGCTCTACAGGCGAAAGAAGAAGGCTGCAATGTGCATGGTTATTTGATTTGGTCATTTATTGATAATTTATCAGCAATCAATGCTTTTAAGAATCGTTATGGATTGTTGGAATTGGATTTGAATACATATCAACGTATCCCGAAAAAATCATTGTATTGGTTACAAAATGTCATGCAAAAAGGAGAACTATCGGTTGAATAGTTCTCCGTTCTAATTTAAGAATCAATTATTAAATGTTTCTTCTTTTCTTAGAAGCTAATACCATGCCTAGAGCAGCTAAGCTGGTTGCTAATTCAGCACTGAATAAATCTAAATGAGTACCAGTGTTGGTAGAAGTGGATGATTGATTTGGTTTTACCTTTGAACTAGTTGATATAGCATTTGTAGATGCATATGGATTTGCCATAGCACTCATACGAGCACGAGCTTGTGTTTCTTTGATGGCCTGTTTATTTGCTTCTTCTCGATCAAAAATCGCTTTGATTTCATCGTATTTGCTTTGCGCTTCTTTACGTGCGGCATACGCTTTATCCAAATTATCTTTTGCGTTTTTAGCAGTTCTTAAAGCATCCCGATATTCTGTCATGGTTGGCATGAGACTATCCATAATATCATCATTGTAAGAATAAGATGGATCGGATTCCCATGGAAGCACAGAATCCGCAGTGATAGCAGCTAGATCTGCTTTTTCTTTTTGAATCTTCGCTAAAAGAATCTTATGGGTGTTCAAATCGGATTCGTACTTGTTGATCAAATCTTTTGTAGTACTTTGCTCTTTTTCATTTGCAGCTAAACTATCTTTTGTAGTCTGGATGTTAGATAACGTTTTATCCAGATCCTTTTGTGCATTTGCCACAGCATCCAATTTAGCACGTAAATCAGAAGCGATGGAAGACTTCTTCTTGGCATCAGTTTTAGCTGCATCTGCTGTAGCTTGCGCTTTATTAGTATCTAAAGTGATCGCATCTACAGATGTTTTTAAAGTTTTGACTTTCTCTAAAAGATCATTATGTTTTTTCGTTGATTCATCAACTTTGGCTTGACTGCTCTTTGCTTTGTTTTGTGCATCTTCTGTAGCGTCTTTGGCTTTATCCAAATTGTTCTTAGCAGTATTTAATGTTGCTCCGTATAAATCAACAGCTTTTTGACGTTCTGATACGGTATTTTCTGCTAATAACTTATTATACTTAATTGTAATTCGGCGTTTTGAAAATGTAGAATCATAGAGATAGAGAGAAAGGATATTGGAGTATTATTTTATATAAAAAAAGAGAACTATCGCTAAAATAGTTCTCCCTTAATGTTATGCATTCGCATGTTCTAGATCAACGGATTCAGAATCTTGTTTATCATCTGGATTTTTCTGATTGTATGCGACTAAATCTAATTCGTTTTCCGTTTTTGCAACTAAGACGGTTGCTGTTGCGGCACCAACCACATTGGTTGCGGTACGAGCCATATCGGCAATACTGGAAATTGGTGTTAATAAGACGATAACTTCAACCGGTAATCCAGCAGCAATAAATACAGCTGTTGCGGTAATGGTGGCTGTTCCTGGTACACCAACAGTACCAATAGCTACAACTAACGTTAAGACAATTAAGAAGATGTATTGACCAACGCTGTAATGAATTCCTAATAGATTGATAGCAAAGATAGCAGATACAACAGGCCAAATACCGGCGCATCCTGGCATACCAAGATTGGCACCTAAACTAGCAACAAACGATGCAATATCTTCTTGTACACCTAATTTCTTTAAGGAATCTGTCGTGACAGGAATGGTACCAACCGAACTTTGGGATGTAAAAGCAACCAAACCAGCTGGGAAAATGCCTTTAAAGAAGGCAATTGGATTCAATTTGCCAATCGCTGTCAATAAAGATCCTTCGACTAAGAAAATCTGAATTGCACATAAAACATAAACGATAACAAGAACACTAAGCAAAGGTAATAAATCAGATAATGTATGAGAACTAATGGCACGACCAATCAATGCCAATACAGCATATGGCGTATAATCAATCAAATAACTAACGACGGTACCTAAGATTTTATTGGTGGCATCCACAAGTTGTTTAAAGATCTTGATATCGGTTTCGCCATATTTGATCAATGCGTTGTAAGCCAAAGCCACAAAGATGGCAAAAAGCACGATGGGTACGATTTCTCCATTCACATAATGACTGGCTAAATTGGATGGAAATAAATTTGTGATCGTATCAATAAAAGATGGAACTTCTTCTGCTTTATAGTCTGTAGCTAGTTGATATTGGAATCCTTTGCCAATATGGAAGAAAACACTAAACAATAAAGCGAATGTACTCGCAATCAATGTATTCAATAGTAAGAAACCAACGGATTTTAAGCCAATCTTTTTCAAGTTAATCTTTTCCGTTAGATTAGTAATGCTGGAAATAATACTAAAGAATAGTAATGGAACAACGATGGCACTGATCAATCGTGTATAGATCGTTCCGAAAGCAGAATAGTAAGTATATTTATTCTTAAAGGCAAGACCAACGATCACGCCAAGACCAACGGCAAGGAAGGTTGCTTTGGTGAAGCTCCAATCTTTTTTCTTTCGTAAGTACCAAATAATCGCATAAAATACAAGGACAAGGCCTAAAGCGGCTAATTCTAAAATATCTATATTCATAATGTTTCTCTCCTCCTAAAAAATATAAATACATAAGTGGTTATTGTTTAAACCAACACATTCGTTTATTCATGTTGCGACAACACATCAAGACCACCTCTTTCTTAAAACTTATATATCTTATGTGATTACTATGATAAATGGAGAGAGTGCCGTTGTCAAATGATATATATAAAAACTATAGGAATAATATGATTAATAAATAACACAATATGTTTTGAAAAAAGAAAATAACCCTTACAGTATGAATATAGATAGAAGGAATACGATGAATATTTATTACATAGAAGAAAAGCGATTTATCCAAGATCAAGTCCAACAGTTATTTTTATCTGTTCATTGGATATCGGATCAATATCCACAAAGACTATATAACGCATTGATGCATTCTTCTACGGTCATTACGGCATGGGATGATGAGCGTTTAGTTGGATTGGCACGGGTGTTGGATGATAGTGAAATGTTGGCGTATATACACTATGTATTGGTCGATCCGGCTTATAAGGGACAGGGAATTGCGGGGCATATGATTGAAAGGATCAAAGAAAAATATAAAGATTATTTGTATATCGAATTGATGCCTGAAGAATAAAAAATGCTTCCTTTTATGAACGATTTGGTTTTGAAGTTATGGATGATGGCGTAGCCATGCAACGATGTAACTTCTCGCATAAGCAATAAAAAAAACCAGCTTTTTCAAGCTGGTTGAATGCCTATTCGATAGAAATGGTTTCATGATTTTCAATGGCATCTTGTTTATCAGGAACTGTGATTTGTAGTTCACCATTTTCGAAGTGGGCCTTAACATCTTCTGGTTTTACATTGTCGCCTACATAGAAGCTACGTGTATAACGTCCATAATTGCGTTCCTGACGAATGAGCTGACCATTATCATCTTTATCTTCGTGATTTTGATCACGACTAGCTGTGATATTTAATACTCCATCATTCAATTCAATTTGGATGTCGTCTTTGTTTACACCAGGCACTTCCATATTGAATTGGATGTTGCCGTCCTTTTCAACGATATCTGTCTTCATGACATCGTTTGAGCCGGTCCATTGGGTATCAAAGAAATCATCAAATAAACGATCAAATGTTGGATAGTACATCATAATATCATCTTCCTATTATTCAATAGAGATATACTGTTTCGTTGCTTCGATCTTCTTTGCTTCCGTTGGTAAAGTAATCGTTAATTCACCATTATCAAAGGAAGCTTTGATATCTTCTTGATGATAGTTATCACCTACATAGAAACTTCTTGATTGCGTTCCTGAATAACGCTCTTTACGAATGATCCGACCATTATCATCTTTCTCATCCGTGTTGCTATGTTTTGTAGCAGTTACTTTCAAATAACCCTCGGTCAATTCAATTTGAATATCTTCTTTTTTGTAACCAGGTACTTCCATGGATAATACATAGTTACCATCTTTTTCAACAATATCGGTTTTTAATACACCGGTTTGGCTTGTGAAACCACCATTAAAGAAATCATCAAATACACGTCCAAATCCTGGATAATATGCCATAATTTATACCTCCTTAATCAATTGTGATCATTTTGCTTTTTGCTTCTGGCTCTTTTACTTCCTTTGGCAAGGTAATCTTTAATTCACCATTATCGAAAGAAGCTTTGATATCTTCTTGATGATATCCATCACCAATATAGAAGTTTCTTGAACAAGTACCTTCATACCGTTCTTTATGAACATAACGACTATTTGAATCATCACGATTGGTCTTACGCGTTGCGGTTACTTTCAAATAGCCATCGCTCAATTCGATTTGAATATCCTCTTTTTTGACACCGGGAATTGCCATATTCAATTCATACATACCATCTTTTTCATGAATATCGGTCTTCATTAGTCTGGATGGCTCATCGGTGAAGAAGTCATCGAATAAGTGATTCAATGGATAATATCTCATATATCTGCACCTCCTATTTCTTTCTACGAGTATAATAACACGTTTTTTAGCAGTGTCAACACAAAAGTGCTAAAAAGTTTATTTTTATAATTTATGGCAGTTAAAAACAAAAAGTGCTAATAAAAACTGACCTACATAGGTAGGCCAGCATATTCCTCTTTCCACTGATCTTTAGAAAGCTTTTTATAATTTTCATCAATCAGAACTTTCCCAAAGTTTTCATACAATTCCGTTGGCGTTGTTTTGATTTCCGGAATCTGTCTTTTCAATGCCTTTAAGAAACGCTTGGCTTCTTCGGTTTCCACATCACCAATTCGAATTTCTTTGCCATTCACGGTTTGTACATAGAATATCGTATAATGACGTGATTCTTGACCACTCAATCGTGTGATCATCTTACGAGGAATATATACTTTTCCCATATACGCCCAATGTTTCGATAAACAAATATCCGAAGGCAAATAGGCCTTTTTGGTCAATGAGAACGACAATTTATGATATTTTTCATCTTTCATGATTTCCTCTAATTCTTTATAAGAAATCTTATCTTTCACAACCTTTAAACTTTCTGGAATATATAAATAATGAATAATAAATCCCAAAACAACCAAAACAGTCAAAAAATTAAAATGAACGATCCATGAATAAGAAGCCTGTTGTGTTAAGATTACGGCATATTGTGCCAACCAAATGACCTCGATCAAAATCGCAATGATCAGAAGGATCTTTCTTTGTGTTGTATATTTTTCTGTAATCATGATGGTACCTCGCTAAAGGGTATTATACGCTATGTGCTATAATGTAGCCAATGAAAATACTTTGTCCCGATTATGTAAAAAATATACTCGATACATTCCATCAAGCCGGTTTTCAAGCCTATATCGTCGGTGGTTGTGTACGCGATGCTTTATTGAATTTAACCCCAAAAGATTATGATGTAACGACCAATGCCAAACCCGAACAAGTACAAGCCCTATTTGAACGAACCATTCCCACAGGCATTGCCCATGGCACCATTACGATTTTAAGTGATCAACCCGTGGAAGTGACAACCTTTCGACAAGAATCCATGTATTCCGATCATCGCCATCCGGACCACGTTGCCTTTGTGAATGATTTGACTGAAGATCTTGCTCGTCGTGATTTTACGATCAATGCGATGGCCTATGATCCCAAAACCGGATTGATCGATCCCTTTGGTGGGCAAGCCGATCTAAAAGCACAAAGGATCCGTGCGGTAGGCGATCCCTATCAACGCTTCCAAGAAGATGCCTTACGCATGTTACGTGCCCATCGGTTTGCAGCTCGCTTTCATTTTCAAATTGAAACCCAAACCGAAAAAGCCATCCAACAATTGCATGAGGATATTCAATACGTATCGGTAGAACGTGTTCGCCATGAAGTTTTAGAAATTTTAAGATCCAATCCCTACGAAATTGAGAATATGACATTGTTACTGTCACATTGGATGCCAGAATTAGAATCGTGCAGAACATGTCTCCAACAAACCCCTTATCACGATACAAATGTTCTGCACCATATTTTAAGAGCCGTTAAGCTATTGGATCCATTTGATGAAACACTAGCCTGGACACTATTGTTTCATGATCTCGGAAAACCAGCTTGTCATACAACAAAAAATGGCATTGATCATTTTAAAGGCCATCCCGCCAAGAGTGCCGAAATCGCATCTCGTATCTGTAAAGAATTTAAAATGACCAATACCCAAAAAAAAGTCATTCCCTTATTGGTTCGTTATCACGATGAAAAGATGAAAGACCCCTTGGCCTTCATTCGTAAATTTCGGATCGAAAAACATTGGAGCGATGCATGGATCAAACAATTATTTATTGTGAAATATTGCGATATCATGGCTCATTCCGTTTATGGCCAACAAACAATAAAAAAATTAGAAACACTGGAAGATTGTTATCAAGGATGTGATCGTCCCATGGAGTATTCCCAATTGGCCATCAATGGCAAAGATATTGTCGAAAATACCAATCTTTCTGGTAAAGACATTGCGAATGCTCTGCAAGCCTGTTTGGAATATGCATTTGACCATCCCGAAAAGAATCACAAAACAGATTTATTCGTATATATAGAATCGAGGTATCCATGGAAATAGGCATTTTACTTTTATTGATTTTGGTTTTATGCGCTTTGATCGTATTGATCCTACAATTGAAGAACCAACAAACCAACAGTCTTCAAATGATGATGAAAAGTCAAGAAAGTGCAACCCATACCCAAGATATTTCGCATCAATTTGACCATATTCTCCAACAAATCCAGAATTTACGAAGTGAGCAGAGCGTTTCATTTCAAACCATGGATGCGATGGATGCTCGATTGGATAGTATCAACCGTATCATGACCAACACCAAGGCGCGCGGAAATTGGGGTGAATATCAACTCGAATCTTTATTAGAAATGTATGCAGGATCCAATCCGGAAATCTATACGATGCAGTATAGTCTACAAAATGGGAAAATTGCCGATGCGATCTTGCATCTTCCCGATACGCCAAAGGTTTTATGTATTGATTCCAAATTTCCCATGGAGAATTATATATCCAAACAAGATCATTTATTTGTTCGGGATATGAAAAAACATATTGATGATATTGCTGATAAATACATCACATACGAAACCGTAGATCAAGCCATCTTGTTTTTGCCAAGTGAAGCTATCTATCAATTTATCTGTGCCAAACAAGTTGATGTATTAAACTATGCCCTACAAAGGCATGTTTTATTGACATCCCCCACGACATTGATTGGGGTAATCTATACATTATTAGCCAGTACACGTGATTTTTATCGTGCCAGTCATATGGAAGAAATTGAATCCACGATTCTTTCTTTACAGGAAGACGTAAAGCGATTATGTTTAAGAAGTGAAAAGGCGGAAAAAACGATGGATACGCTACAAAAACAATTTCATGAAGTATCCATTTCCGCACATAAAGTAGCCGGACGTATGGAACGTATGGCAAATGGAAAGAATGATGAACTATGATGCATGTACTAAAAGGAGATATTACCCGTTTGGATTTTGATGTGATCGTCAATGCAGCCAATGAACAATTGGCACCAGGAGGTGGTGTTTGCGGCGCCATTCACCAAGCAGCCGGAAAAGCGTTAGCTGCCGAATGTTGGAAATTAGGTGGGTGTCGTACAGGACAAGCGAAAATGACACATGCGTATGAATTACCTTGTAAAGCGGTCATTCATGCCGTGGGTCCGATTTATTCGGGTTCACCAAAAGATAAAGAATATCTAGAAGCAGCATATTGGAACAGCATGGTGCTGGCCTATGATTTCATGACAAAAAATCATATGGATCATTTGACCTTGGCTTTTCCATGTATTTCTACCGGTATTTATGGCTATCCCAAAGAAGCAGCATGTAAGATCGCTATTCGCACCGTACAACGGATGTATGCCCAATACAAAGATACACGACATATTGATGTGACTTTTGTCTGTTACGATGAAGAAAATTATATGATCTATAAGAAAGCGATGCATGTACGATGAAATCCATGGTTGAAAGATCACATGACTTTTTAAGCAAAGCTTTACATCCCCAAGCCATTTGTATCGATGCAACATTAGGCAATGGCAAAGATACCAAATATTTCTTATCGCAAAATGTACAAAAAGTCTATGCATTTGAGATCCAAGAAGATGTGATCGCAAAGACAAAAAAAGAAATCGATGATGATCGTGTGTTCATTTATCATATAGGACATGAACACATGGATCGTATCCATGAAGTGGTGGATGCCATTATATTTAATTTTGGTTATTGTCCCCATGGCAAAAAAGAAATCACGACATTACCAGAAACGAGTTTGGAAGCCGTACAAAAAGGAATGGATTTGTTGCGGAAAAAAGGCAGAATGGCTTTGGTTTTCTATCATCATTCTCAAGCCCAGCAAGAACAACAAGCCATTGAATCCTATTTATCTTGTTTAACTTCATGCGATGTCTGTAAAGTACAAATGATGAATCATGATGCCCCATATCTTATTGAAATTGAGAAAAAGTAGTAACAAGCACATCATCAAAGATGTGCTTTTTTCGTATGTATGAAACTCTTTCATTGTGATTAAATTCATAAAATGCATATTTTATTTTAAAATGTAAGCGTTATAATAACTTTGTTAGGTGTATTCATATCATACCAGGAGGTGTATTTGTATGTTATATGAAGTACAATTTCTATCGTATAATCAGCGCGATCAAGTCCAAGGCTGGATCTATGTACCAGCTGCCAAACCCAAAGGCATCGTGCAATTGGTGCATGGCTTTGGGGAACATTCCCGTCGTTATTTGAAGATGATCGTACAATACTTAGATGCTGATTATATCGTTGCAGCCGATGATCATGTCGGCCATGGAAAAACCGCTATCGTCAATAATAATAGCTGGGGCGATTGGGGCGATAAAGGCTTCCATACGATGATGGAAGATGAGCACAGTTTACATGATCTTGTGGTAGAGAAATATCCAGATCTACCATATTTCCTATATGGCCACAGCATGGGTTCGTTCATCGTACGTGACTACATGTCAAAATATGGCGATGAATTGGCTGGTGCTACCATTTGTGGAACGACCGGTGTTTGGCCAGATCTGGAAAAAGGAATTCAGATATTGGAACAAGATGTGGCCGAACATAAAGGCAATGAATCCGATCCAGAAGCAGCCAATGCCTTAATGGGTTGGATGTTTGCACGTTGTCCGGAAGGTGTGAAATTAGGCAATGAATGGATTTGTTCCGATCCAAATGTACAATATGATCATGCCAATGATCCATTTGATGCCTTCACAAAACCAACCACCAATCGTGCCTTCTTATATTTTGCCCAAATGATGGAATATATTTCCAGTGTGGATTGGGCCAAGAAAGTACCAACAAGTTTACCAATTTATAATATTGCCGGTGATCAAGATCCCGTTGGTCAATATGGTAGTGGCGTTTATCAAGTAGCCAATTGGTTGATTGATACAGGTCATGATGTTACGACCAAACTATATCCTGGCTATCGTCATGAAATTCATAACTATAAGGATATTCAAGACGAAGTTGTTGCAGGTATCATTGATTTTATGAATGATCATTGTTGATGTAAATAAAAAGGGCCTCATTATCATGAGGCCCACTTTTTATTGAATCTATGACCTATCAAGAATTAGTCTTGAAGAGTTCTAAATTTTAAAATCAATACAAATAGAATGAGCGAAGCAAGGACTGTAATCGTATAGCTTAGAATGTTTATATTTGCTGCTGTACTAACAGACTTTGTTTCTTTTGAAGAAGATGAATCTTTTTTAGATGTTGTATTGGCAGAGTTTTTCGTTTTTGAAGACGAATCATTGGCAGTGGCTGGATTCTTTTCCCAAACAGCTTCTAATGTATCGCTGATATAGTATCCATCTTTTGCTTTTTCACTATATGCATCACCTGGTTGATAAGAAGAGCTACCTTTCCACTCTTTGAAAGTATATCCTTCCTTCTTTGGTGCTTCTAAGATTTTTGTGCCTTCTGTAACATCATGTGTTTCGGTTTTATTTTTATCACTGCCATCTTTCCATACACCACCATTTGTCTTGTATGTGATCGTATAAGAATATGTCGCATACAGATTGACCGTCTTTGGCTGGATATTTTCATAGCCGGCTTCTGGTGCCTTGAATACAGTATCGATATCTACTTTGTTTCCATTTTCATCTACAAACCCGGTGAATTTTCGACCTTTCATCGAAGGCTCTTCTTTCAGTGCATCAGCAAGTGTCAACTGATCAAACGATTTTGCATGACCTAATTCTGTCTTATGATCCACATCATATACGTGCAATTGAATAGCTGGCTGCCACCAAGCATGAGCTTCTTCTGTCGTATTTTCCGTGAGAGCCGTTAAATCTTTTGTATAGGTATCGCCTTCTTTATATGGATTCCCATTTAATTCCCAATATAAGAATTGATAATCCTCTTTTGGGGTTCCTTTTGAAGGATCCGAAAAAGTCTGTGTGTAATTTGTTACAGTAGCGGCATTTTCTTTATCGCTCCAATGAAAACTACCCGTAGATATGTTATCAATGCCATTCAACGTATAATCATAATAATGTACCACATGAAATTGAATCAATATTTTCGCTACACCATTGTTTGCATGTTGTGCTACGGTTTGATAATCTACATTACTTTCTACTTCGGTTTGTGTATCTGCCCAGACCATTGTTTTATAGGTATAAAAATCATTGTCAACATTGAATTTTGTATATTTTTGACGACCATCATCAACTTAGGCAAGATTTTCAATGCCTTTACGTGCTTTCGTTACTCCTGGTTGTGATTCAAATAATGGAACTTCTTGGTCTTTTAAGGTATCCACATCATAAACACCTACGACTGAAATAGGGGCTGGTGCTGGTTGCTTGGTATATTGTATCAATCCCGTAACAGTACCGTGGCCATCAGATAATGCTTTTAAATCATTGTAACTATAATATTTGGAATAATCTACACTGGTATTATTGCTTTGCCAAACAATGCCTGACATAGTGTATTTTGCACCATCAGTATCCTGAAAAGAAGAATAGCCGGTAATTTGACTTTCCATAAATTTTTTCTGTTGGCTTCTAACAATGGTGTAGTGCATGGTTTCTTGTCCGGCATAAG
>OCTW011532564.1_pt1 | contig 42541 bp, 70 predicted proteins | sample 1539671 | NCBI WGS metagenome assembly OCTW01 (sample SAMN02144230, study PRJEB22623) | gut metagenome | biome: sheep rumen | host: Ovis aries | place: New Zealand
AATAACCCACTTGGAGTAGTTGATTTTGAAGTATAGCTTCTACTTCCTGAGCTTCTTCTAGCTTTGTTAGGAATTTTGGAGTTGCATTAATGAAAGTTGGTAGTCCCTGTCGGCATTGGCTTGCGACATTTCTAACTGCCTTAACTGCAACTCATATTGTTTTTGCCATTGCTCATCTGCTACTTGGTCTCTGTATAAGCCATATCTTAATTGATATGTGTTCATAGCAAGTTCCATTTTTTGAGCGTAGGTGTTTGCCAAATTTTGTGCTTTTTGTATATCAGCGTCTATATATGCCTGATTTATTTGTAAGTCTAATTGTGCTTTTTCTCTATTAAGCTCTGTAACTATAGAGGTAACATTTCTTTGGTAATTATTATATAAGTTGACTCTACTAGATTCAGAATAACCACTATTAGTTAAACCTTGTGAGGCTATTGTTTCAGCATTAGCACCATAATTACTAGCTTGTTTCTGATAATCAGCATATAAACCTTTAGCTGTTTTAGTAGCGTCTTGCTCATATTGTTGCCTTTGAAAATCTGTTTGGAGTTTAGTTTTTTCTAAACCTTTATCAACTATTTGGTCGTTTAATCTTTGTTGCTCAGCTAAGTAATTATTTTGTTTATTTTCTAACTCATCTATTGCTGTTTGAGTTCCTATACCATTGACTTGTTCTGCCATTTGCTACTCCTTTCTTATCCGTTTAAAATATTTGAATTAGATTTTGCAAACAACAAACTATATCCATAAGTCCAAGAACCTGTATCTGAGCCGTGATAATAACAACTTACAGTAATTTTATTTGATGTTGCACTTCTTACATAAAATTGAGCTGTATGTAAATGATTTCCTGAATTATTAAAAGGATTAATCAACCCAATAAAAGTATATCCATTCGGAATACTATGTTCATTATCTCTATCGTGGTCGCCATACCAAGCACTTGTTTGACGCCAAGTTTGCACTAATAAAGCACCATTCATTTTAGTTGTTAAGCTTGAAAGAGAACTTGAAACAGCATTTGTTTTAGTATCTACATAGCTTCTTAAAGAACTATCTAAATTACTCATTTGGCTTGTTAGATTTGTTTCTAAAGTAGTAAGTCTTGAATCAACACGACTTTCTAAATTAGTCATTGAAGCAGTTATACTTTCATTTAAACTTGTCTGCCAGTCTTCTAATTCATCTAGTAATTGGTCGTTTAAAAATTCTTTGATAATATTTCCTGCCTCGTCAAATTTTGCTTTTAAATCTCTTGCTGGCATTGCAGGTTGGTCGGCTAAACTCTGAATAATGTTTAAATCAGCTGTTAATCTTTCCATTTTACCTCCTATCTCTTAGCATATCCACCTAAGAAATTTTCTATTTCCAATAGTGCTATACCAAAAGGTTTGTCTAAATTTATATGTTTCATTCTTATATTTGTTAATTCTTCATCAGTATAAGGATTTGCTATCCATTCATTTATAGTAGGTACATAGCTTCCAGTCTCAGAATCTATTTCCACATACATAATTAAACTATTTTCTGTATCTAAGGCAAAAGATACATCATTTGTTTCATCATAATAAATTGGGTATTCTATCTCATCTATAATAATTCTTGATTCAGGTGTATCTTTTATTTCATCATCTAAATAAATTTTAGTTTGCATATCTATAAACTTTTTCTTTTTAGCTCTATAAATGATATATGTACTATCTCCACCTGAAAAACTAAAGTTAGAAAAATCTATATTGTTAAAATCAAAACCACTTGTACTTGCTTCCTTAACTGTTTTCCAGTCAATGTCTCTATTTGTTTTTACTGCAATTTTAATTTTACTATTTTGGATATTTTTAGCCTTTAATATAGAACCTCTTTTATTAGTTTTCTTGTAATGATTTGGATAGCCAAACATATCTCTAGGTGTAGTCCAATGAGCTTCTATCACTTTACCATTATCATTAGTTCCACTTACCACATACACATATCCGTCATCTGTTCCAAAATACAAAGTTCCTAGTACCTCTCTTAAACAAGTTACCTTAACAGGTAATTCCCAGTAATACCATTCAAATTCTTTACCTGTAGAACCTTTAAATGTTTGTCTTGAATCTGCTAAATATACTTTGTTATCTATAGCAACTATCATAAATCCTTGATACTCACATACCCTTAAAAAAGAATAATTTGATTCGTGAATCATCTTAGCGTCAACCATTGAAGAGGCGTGAGTTACACTTTGCTCATATTGGATATTACCACTCATTAACTCTAAGCCTTGTTTACTAAAGAAAACTATATTATCCTTAAAATTAAATCCTTTAGAATAACAACCTATTGAGATGTTTCCTTGTGAAGTTGGATAAACTCTTCCATAGTCAGTAGCTGTTGTAGGTGTTAAGTAAAATATTGTGTCTCTTGTTTGGTCGTCTGTTTTTAAAACCCAAAGTACATTATTACCTACTACTAAAGATTTGATTTTATTATCACTATTACCACATTCGTAGTAATCTAAATCGCTACAGTATGAAGGATTATTTAAAGAGCAATGAAAAACAGCATTTGGATAATCTTCGTTTCCACTAAAGAAAATACGATTATCAAATACTGTTGCTATTGTACAATTTAATATTCTTTCTTTATATCCTTGTACAGTCTTTTTAAATTTAATTGATACATTATCTTGTCCTATTACACTTGGTGTAGCAGGAGCAGTATTAAAAGTTACTTTACCTGCCACGGTATCTACTGTGTAATTTGTAACTGTAGTGCTATTTACTTTTACCTCTTCAACTGAATCTATATCTTGTGAATCTAGTAAATAATCAATACTTGTTCCGTCTCCTGAAAATGTATTTATCCTATAATCAGATAGCATATTTACATCATCTAAGATTTCACCACCACCTGACGGACTTCTTGATATAGTTGTTGTTGGTATATAAGCATTATCTAATACAGATGTAACAGTTGTTCCGTCATATTTTAAGTAATTTGTACCGTCAGTTATATATAGGTTATCTCCAAACATAAACATATTAGATTCGTTATCAGCCATTTGGCTAAATAAAATCTCTTTTGTTTCTCCGTCTAAAGAACCTCTATATAAAGTAGTTCCACAATGTACTATAAGTTTTGTTCTTGAAAATAAATACATTCCGTGTATTCTATCATCATCAAAATGTTCTATTAGTTTATAACCGTGGTCTTGTTTGAATTATATTTGAATCTGTTTCAGCGTAAGATTTCCAAACATTTAAACAGTCAGGTGAGCGTGATGTATCAACTAAGCCTGTAGGATTAAGCAAGTCTATTCCTTTGAAATTGCTATATACTCTAGTCATAGAGCTTCCTATTGAATAAGCCATTAATCAAAATCTCCTTCTGTTATATTCGCACTAGCTCCAATTTTACTGAAATTAATCATTTGAAGCTTTCTATTTAATACTCTTTCAAAAGCCGTCCAGTCTTGTCCGAGGGTCTGTTTTAAATAAATCAGAAGCTACCATATATGGAAGTATAGCTTGTAATTCCTGAGGTATTTCAAGCTCAAAATCATCATCTGTTTCTTCTGTAATAGGTTCTAAATAAGGAATATACTCAACTATATAAGTTAGATTATCGACATTACTTAGATATAAATAATCACCTAATATTTTGTAATCTCCCTCAGATAAAGGATTATTATATTCGTCTAATACTGTAATAGATTTAATCTTTTTACAGTTTGGCATTTTTACTCTTTCATAGCCTTGTTTGTCAGTATATTTGCTTACACTTATTTCTTTAAGCTTAGGTATAGTTTTATAGTTAGATAACTCTTCATAAGGTGAAGCATAAAGTAAAGCACACTTCATTTGTATATCTTCATCATCAGTAAAATAAGTATTATTTGGTGCGTACTCATCACATAAACTAACAAATATTTTTTTATTTTCTCCGTATGTCATAGCTTTCTCCTATTCTAAAGTATTTAAAATTCCTTTAATCTCCTCTAGTGTTTGGAATCCTTCTCTTGTTACTATATAACCGTCTCCTTCATTCCATATAAGCCTTGTACCAAGTGGAAGTACATAAGTAATTTTAGATTCTTCCCTCATAGATGTAAGTTCGTCTATAGATTCTTCGTGTGTTATTTCTGTTGTAAATACTCTGCCGTGTACTGTTTGCTGTACTTTCTTTCTTTGTGTTCCGTCATCAGATGTAATTTCAAATTCATCTTCTACATCTGTATCTTCCTCTATTGTTAAACATAAAAAAGGTCTTAATGAAGGTGCTACAAACACTCTTTCTAATTTCTTTTGTTTTTTGTTCTTATCAATTTCCATAAGATACCTCCTCATAAATTATTTGGCATAAGTTTAAGGACTCGAACCTCAAATAACGGTTTTGGAGACCGTTGTGTTACCAATTACACCAAACTTACATAATGGTTGCAGGAGACAGAATCGAACTGTCAAAGTTTGGGGTATGAACCCAAATGGCTTCCATAGCTTCCTGCCAAATATAAAAAAATAAGGGGCATTTACGCCCCTATATTATCTATTTAAGAATGGTGAATCAGCAATTCCACTTACAGTCTCTTTTATAGCGTATGCTTGTTTAGGTTCTACAACTAAACCACCATATACATATAAACCTTTGAAGTATGTACCGAAACCTTTTTCTTTTTCAACAGCTGAAACTTTGTCGATTTGTTCTGCAAATGCGTAAGCTTTACCTGTTCTTAAGAAGTTGTATCTTACATCAGAAGCTACAGGTAATCTATTTTCAATGCAAATATTAACATTGTTATATCTACCTATAATACCTCTCTTCATTAAGTCAAGGTTAGCTGTTGCAAGTTCTGTCATGTGTATTCTTAATTCAGAGTACATTTTTGGAGAAAATTCTCCCCAAATTTCTGTAGATGTTGGTACATTATTACCATATAGATATACTAAACCGTCTTCGATAGCTCTCATTACATTCTTTTCATTTGGTGTAATAGCTGTAGCTGAGGCTTCGATAGTTGGTTTTGTAGAGTCAGTATTTATAACTGCTTGATATAATCTTGCAGATACAAATTCGTCAGCGTCTAAAGCTAATGCTTTAGCTGTTTCTGCCATATCTTTTTGTACAGCACCTGGGATAGCTTGTACTTTGTCTATATCGTCATAATATTTACCAAAGTATCTTTGTTGGTCTATAACTAATTCTGCTTCTGTTCCGTCAACCTCATCAAATGTAATATCTGCACCTTGTGTGTATGCTCTAATTTGAGTATCACCAAGTCTTGTGATGTGTAGTTTTGTTCCATATTTGATTTCACTATTAAATGAATAATCACTATGTTTTCTCATACCTGTAATTACATCTAGTTCTTTTAATATTGTTCTTGACCATAATTCAGGCTTAAATACTTTTAATGCTTCTGCCATTTTTTACTCCATTTCTATGGACTATTTTTTATAAAAGTGATTCATTGATTTCATAGCTTTTTCATATATTTTGTCATTCTTTAAATCTTCATCTGTTAAAGCGTTAAATTCCTCGATAGTAAAGAACTCATCAGGAGCTTTCTTAGAATCAATGTCTTTTAAAGACCCTGCTGAAAATGGCTTTTGTTTCTTAGTACCATTAATTTTCTCGTACATATCGTATATATCTTTTATAGATGTATCTTTATTGAATTTTTCTGAAAAGCTTTTAAACTCTTCTGAATCCACTATGTCCTCATCTAGTCCATTTTCTTTAATTTCTTTTAATCTTTTTTCTGTTACTTTTTTATTTTGTAAATAATTATTAAGTTCTGAATATGTTTCCTCTTCTCTAACTGTTCTGTTAACATTCGCTAAACGGTTAAATTCTTGATTTACATACTCATCATCTTGGGCGTCTAAAATTTCTTTAGCGTCATATTTTCCTAGAACTTTGTCATCATTTTTGTTTGACCTTGTCCTAGAAATAGTTACTCCATACTGCTTTTCAGACATATCTAGTAAGCCGTCTAAGCTACTTTGATTAGTTTGTTTCTTTAAGACATCAATTAATTGGTCTTTCTTAAACTCTTCATCATCATAAGCTCTCATTTTCCTTGAAATTGCTTTATCAAGTTTCTTTTGGAAGTTACCTTCCCATTTAGCTTTCATTTCGTCTACTTCTTGCTGTGAGTAACTCTTTGTGTCCTCAACATTTGCTGTATCTTTTGTTTGATTTTCTGCTTCATTATCAACAGATAAATCTTTTTCGTTTTCTTCGTCCATAATTGACCCCAGTTTAAAGTCCTCCGACTATAAATTCGATTTTAGTTCTCACGAACTTGGTGCTTTCAGCAGGATTCGAACCTGCAAAAACAAGTTTCTAAGACTTGCGTGTATGCCAATTCCACCATAAAAGCATAATTGGTGTCTCCAATAGGATTCGAACCTATAAAACCTAGGGCTTAAACCTAGTGCGTTTGCCAGTTTCGCCATAGAGACATATTTTTATACATTTTCCAATTTGGAAACGGAATTTGTATAATAAAAGAGAGACCTTCCAAAATGGAAAGTCTCTTAATCTATGAAAGAGGTATTTATTAGTGGCTTTGTTTTTACAAACTTAGCCACTCTCTTAACCACTTACTTGACCACTTTCTTGACCACCAAAGGCTGAAAAGCTTTCTTGTCCTCCTTCTGATACATCTTGCATTTGTACTTGACTTGCGTCCATTAGTTGCCCTTCATTTTCCATAACAACTTGATTCATAGCTTCTTGCATTGCGTTCATTCTTTGTTGTATTTCAGCTATTTTCTGTCTTGCTTCTTTTCTACGCTGTAATATACTTTCTAATGTTGGTTTAGGCATTGCAGAACCCTCAGGAAGTGCCTCCGTATATTCTTCTAAGTTTATTAATCCTTTTAATAATAGATTTTCTAGTGATAATTCCTGAGCGTATCTATCATAAGCTGATGTAGGTGTTATATCTATTTTTAAATTAACATCTATTTTATCTAATTGCTTTTTACTTACTTTAAATGGTTCTTCAAATGTTTGTATATTTCCCATTTCGTCATATTCTTCTCGTTTAGTAAACAAGTGAAGACCGTCTAAAAAATATGTTTTTATTAAATCAAATATTACTCTTGCACAGTCCTCTAAGAAATACTTAAAGTTTTCTAATTGCTCATTTAATGGTTGTTGTGAAGCTTGTTGTATAGCAAGAATTGCTTTTCCTGAGCTTCTTTCAGGGTCTATCTGACCTGTTGCTGTATCACCTGCACCTGCTAACTCTCTTGTAGATTCAATTAAGTTCTGTTGTAAGTTAAATGCGTCAGGACTTATTTGAGCAGGATTTAAGTAAGTTGCTACAGCGTGTACATCATCAGCTTTCATACTACTAACCTCAATAGTAGAACCTACCTGACTAAATGATTTTTTGTTTTTAACCATATCAGAAGCTACAACAAGTTTTGGATAAGCACCTAATTTTACTGCTATAGCTCTACGAGTTGCTGTTTTATTTATCTCTCTTTGGTTATCAATTAAACCTCTTACTTCTGAAACACCTCTTGAATAGCCTTTTTCCTCTTCCCAAACAAAATGAGCAAAAGGATAAAGCTCACATTCTGTATCTTGTGGCTTAATAATATCGCAAGTTCTTGTTGATTCTGAAACCCATATTGTACCATTTTCTCCTCTTTCAAAACGCTTAATAACTAAGCACATAGGAGATACTTCATTTAACATATAGTCTTTTCCTTGCTGTTCGTTAAAATCCATATCTGCCATTATAGATTCAATTTCTTCATCTGTTAGGTTATTGTAGCCATTTTCTCTATAATATTCAGCTCTTCTTATAACTTCTTTAACAGGTTTTCTATATGTTACTAAAATATAAGGTTGGTCTTGTATTTCTGATGTATTTTCATTGCCATAATAGATATTATTTTTATCAATTTCCTCTGATAGAATCTCATCATCTTCATTATAGAAATAAATAATTCCCTCAGAGTTAATACAAGCATTTTTGATTATCGAACGAACTTTCTTACCACTTTGAGATTTCTCCCAAGTCCTATTTACGAACTGAGATAAGCCTCTTGATACATTTTTAGTAAGCTCTAATTCTTCTAAATTAGAATAAGTGTTTGGATTAAATACTATTTCATAAGAATTTTGATTAATAATACCGAATCTTATACTTTACAATAGGTTTTACAATGTTTAAAGTCATAGGCTCAGCCTGAGACTTAGGCTTTTGCAGACCTTCCCATTGTCTACCGTGGTAAAAATCATAATTTTCCTTGCCTTCTGTGTACATATTAAGCCTTCTGTTATAATTTTTACCTGTCTCATATAAGTTCCAAGTATCAGTTGTTTTAAATTCGTCTCTATCCTTCATCTTCTACTCCGAACTCTCCTTTATAATTATCTATTTCTTTTATCCATTCTCTAGTTTCATTTAGCTCTTCTTCTGCTTCAACTTTTTCTTTATGTTCCTTAATTATTCTTTTAGGAGATTTAATTTCAGGCAAATTAATATCTTGCTTACTCTTAAAACCAATTTTGAAGCCAAAATAAAAGCCTACTATAAAAAATATAGTAGGTATAAAACCATTTAAAATATTAATAATCATTACTAAACCTCTTCATTTTTCTTGGTTTTCACATTTTTCTTACCACTTTTAGGGGTATTTTTCACATTTTTCTCATCAGTTTCTGTAACTATCTCTAAATCAGTATTTACAGATTCCTCAATTTCTTCTTTTGTCATAAATTCTTCAAAATGAATTTCTCTATACATTGATTTTTTCATTATAAACTCCTTAAACTCTAATTAATTCTTCCCCAAAATCTTGGGTTTCCTTTAAGTCATCAAATTCAGGCTTTTCGTCATTATAAATTCCAAAAGGACTGTAATCTATTGCAACTACTTTAGGAGGTTCTTTAGGAATCTTAAATTTAGGTGCTTGACTTCTTATATACACGGCTATTGCTAGTCCCATAACTAAGTCGTCGTGACAACCCTCCTCTGCTTCTGCTCTACCTCTCTCATTTCTGACAAAGGTAATCATTTCCTCTAAAGTAGCTTTATCATTTATCAAATATATATTTTCTGCTACTATTTTTTGAAGCATTGCAAGTATTAAAGGTCTTGTTACTCTAGTAGTTTTAAATCCTAGAGATTTCTTTAATTTGTGAGTATATGAATCCTCAGTCTCTCTTACATACTGATTATTATAACCAAGTCTTTCTAATTCCTTAATAGGATAGGTACTAAAGTTTGCTTCTATACCAATTAAGGCATTGTTATAATACATACCGTAGGCAATACATTTGACGAGTGTACTCAACTTCATCAAACTCTCTTCTTAGGACAGCTACTTGGCTTCCTGTTATATTATCTATTATATGAGCAGTAAAATAGTCAGAACCCTCGCCGAGCTGTATCACCACCTATAACATAAGGACGCCTTTTCTTAGGAGTATCATATATTCTTATAAAACCTTTAATATCATCAACCCATTCAAAACTCTCTATTCTCTGATAAAGGTCATTATAAACATAATTAAAATAGCCTGTACGACTTGCACCTTCAACTTCTTCTATTCTTTTAGATACTTTCTCGCTATTAAAATAAGACTTACCAATTACGCCCCAATGACCTAAACAGTAAACCTCATAATAATACTCGTCAATATCCTTAAAAGCTTCTAGTGCCTGTCTATCTTCATCAGTTAAGAACTTATTATCTTTATATGTACTAAAACATACTGTAGCTTTTGCTACTTCACCGTCTACGAAGTGTCTCTTAATCCAATGTGAAGCATTTATAGGGTTGAAACTTAAAACCATTTGCTTTTTAGAAGTACCACCACGAAGTCTGACTTTTAACTGATTTATGTCAGCTTCCATACACTCAGTAGCTTCCTCTACCCATATATCAGTAAGCTCACCTGACTTAAATGTAGTAGATTTAACTTTTTCAACATCATCTAAGCCTTTAAAGATAACTTCATTACCATTCTTACATCTAATCCTTAAATTAGATTCTGATATATCAAACAAGCTTTCTAGTTTCCAATTTCTTATAACTTGCATAAATAAAGCAAATGTACTGTTTCTATTAGTATCACCAGTTTGTCTTACAACAAGTAAATTCATCATCTTCTTTTTAAGAATCTTCCAAATATACCTCTGTACTATAAAATAACTCTTACCTGATGAGCCTCCTCCATAGAACACTAAATATCTGTCCTCATTCTCTAAATAAGGAAGATATACAGGATTAAAAACACTCTTGTTAATATTAACATTCATATTCTCTCCTCTTTTAAGTGCAATTCTAAAGTGCAAATATTGCACTTAAAACAAACGAGAATAAAAAATAAGGCAGTATTGCGTATTACTTCACACAACTTACCTTATAAAAACCTCGCCTATTTAATTTAAAAATAAAATCAAGAAGAGGAACTCCTAATCTAAAATAATAGACCCCCTTCTCTTATACTCAGACCTCTTTTTCTTTTCCTTTACAGGTCTTGCTTCTAATACCACTTGGCAACCCTCAGGTATTTCTCTACCTGTGGTTACGCTATACTCCCTAACTAAAGCCTTTAATATCTCTAACTTATTATAGACTTCTATACTTCTTTCAGGTCTTTCATTATCCTGCAAAGTATACTTCGTTACATACCTCTTTACATTCTTACTAAAAAATCTTTTAGTAGTGATGTTATAATGCTTACCTTCTACTTCGAGTGCTTGGACTAACTTATTCAAGTATTTATTAATGTCTAACATCTACTCTTCCTCATCATCATTTATTAGATTTACAGTTATATCAGTAGTTAAATCGGTCTTTACTTTATCAACATATAATTGATTTGCTTTTCCTAACAGTTCTAATGCTCTTAACTTGTCTTGATTATTTGTGTCTAATCCAAATGCGTCTTTCTCTTCTCCTCTTGCTATCCTTGTTAAGATTTCCATTATCTCCTGCACATCTGCTATTCTATCACTTGCTATTTCCTTTTTCCTTATGTCAATATAATTGCCAAACCTTTTTAATAACTGTACTCCTGAATCTGTACTCTTATATCCTGCTTCTTTAGCACTCTGACTTGCATTTCCTGTCATTACATATAAGTCAATGAATTTCTGTTGTCTAGGTGTTAGCTTCTCAAATGGTATCTCTTTTACATCATACGGTACTATTTTGCCCATTTTATCGCCTCGCCTATTATAGTATAATTTATATAAGAGGATAGATACTATATATATAAATCTTGGGTGGTGGCTTGGGGGGAATATACCTTGATGTAATACCTTCTTATATATACTACATATCATATATACCCTGCACCCCTACAGCCACATACAGTTGTAGGTATCTTTCCTATATATAGTGTGTGGGATTTTCCAGTTTCAACATTGCACAAAAGAGGTCTTTTGACTAAAGTTGAAACACGGAAAGCTACTGTAACAAGGCTTTTGAAAGATATTTTTTTGAAAAGTTTTCTTTGATTTTATTATTTCAATTCTTTAATCTTTTTTTATTCTTTACACTTTCATTCATTTATTATCTTTTCTTTTCCTTCTCTTTCAAGTGTTTCATTTTATACCCTTTTAAAATATACCCTACACTTGAAATAATACAAAAAATAAAATTTATTTTATTTTTTTACCTTGTTATACTTTCTTTTTTCTCTTTTTCTTTCTTTTCTCTTTATTTTTTTATTTATTTTTCTTTATTTTTCTTTTGTTTCTTTTCTTTTGTTTTCTTTTTCTTTCTTTTTTGTTTCTCTTTTCCTTCTGTTTCTCTTTTTTCTTTCTGCTCCGTGTTTGTTTGAAAACAAAAAATAACTCCTAAGCTTTTTATTGCTTAAGAGTTGATATATTTTTCTATTATATCTATTTTAAATTATACTATGTTTTAACAGTGCAAATAGTACATTTTAAAATTTTTTAAAAATTTTTTTACTTACTCCTGCAATGCTTTGATGTATTTTTTGAAAAATAGGTGTTGACATTCTACCACGAATGTGTTAAGATATAATCAGCAAAGGACGAAGGACAAAAAAGAGCCTTAAGAGTTGCGACCTCTTAAAGCTCACTAGAGATAAAATATAATAACCTGCGACAGCTAATATATTTATAACTCTTTTTGTATCTTATCTCTAATTAAATGAATTGTCAATACTTAATAGAGATTTACTTGTGATAGCACTTGCAAGTCTCCGTTATAAAAATATTAAAGAAAAGAGGTACAAAAATATGAATTTAGAATTTGTTGAAGAATTAACAGCAAGATATGATACAAGAAAAAGCTTTTATGGAAAAGCTAAAGTATACCAAGATAAAGAAGGCAATTACTACTTAATGAGCTATTCTACAATAGTGAGCGAATGTAAAAATGGAAAAGTTATACACTATGGAAAATATTCACAGACTACATCAAGACATCAAAAAGAATTTGAAAGACAATATAGTTATTAGAAAGAAGGTGTATTTTATATGAATATTAGAAAATTTAATATGTTGGGACAGATTATAACTTTAAATATTACAGAAAAATATATACAAGTAAACGATAATAAGAAAGTTACTTTTGAGAGAATGAATGAAATACAAAAAGAATTTGGCTATTGTAATGACATATATAAACCTACTGCATTATTAGTATATATAGCTTATAAGAACGGAAAATTAAGCAAATATAAAGATGTTGAAATATAGAGCTTGAAGAGGCTTTCCCCTCTTCTGCTCGGAAAGAAGGTGTAATTATGAATATAGTGTTAAATGATAAAGAACTTGAAATGTTAATTGATAGCGTTTATACAGAAAAATGTTTTGTATGCAAAGAAATAATATCAATACAAGGTATGATTAAAAATGCAAAAGACAAAGGAAATGAAGAAGAACAGAAATATTTTGAAAGACAAGAAATAATCACAAAAGAAAGACTTTATAAATTAGAAAAATTATCTTTTAAATTATCTTTAAAATATAACGACCCTGATAAATCTAAGAAAGAAGGTGTGTAATTATGGAGATAAAAAGATTCACAAAAAGAAATTTGAAAAAATTTGAATTTGTAAACGACTATGGCTACACAAGATACGGCTTTCATCACGATACTACACTATTTGAAAATGGTGTAAAAATTGCTACACACAGATGTAATTATATCAATAGGACTTGGGAGTGTTACACTTATCAAACCGTTATGTTATGTGCTGTTGATGATTTAATTGCAGAAAAAAGAGATGAAATAATTGAAAATTATAAAAGAACTAATAATATTAAAAGACTTACAAAAGATAAAAAAGCACTTGCAGAAAAAGAAGTTGCGAAAGATAAAAGAATAAAAGAATTAAAAGCACTACAAAAAGAATTAAGAGGCTATAATTTTTAGAAAGAAGGTGTTGAAAATGATTAATGGAGAAGAATTTAAAAAAATTGAAGAAATGAAACAAGCTTATAAAACACTAGCAAAACATTGTAGACTTACTCTATCATTTGGATTAATGCACAAAGAAGACTACGAAGATATAAAAGCAATTATTGAAAATATGGAAGATTTTAACGATAAAGAAAATAAAGTTGTTGCAAGAAATATTGAACTATTATGCAAGGCACTTCCTAAAGTTTACTATAATGAAGGAAATCCAAATAATGGCAAACCCTATTTTGATACATTAGAAATAGTTGGAGATGATTTAATTGTACTTAGAGGTCGTGGAAGTGGTATAAGTGAAGAGGATTTAGAATATGCACAAAAAATCGTTGATAGATTTGGAAAAGATACAAAAGCAGATGAACACAAATTATATTTAGAAAGAGAATCACTAGGAGTAAAATATTACATAATTCGTTTATGGTGGGATTAAGAGGGTCTTTCCCTCTCTCCTATCAAATTTAGAAAGAAGGTGTTAAAAATGATTTATTATTTAATAGAAGTTAAAGAAAATACATATTCATATTACGGAAAAGAAAAATTCCCTAAAAGGTCTTATGGTAGATACCACGGAAGGATTTTACACATAAATTCTACGGAAGATTCTTCAATTCCCTTCATAGTTGAAGAAATAGCATATAAAAGTAAAAAAGGAGCTATACAAGGAGCTAAAAAATTACAAAAAGAAAAACCAAATGCAAAAATAACTATTCAAACTGTAAAAATTGAATAATTGGGGGTGTTTATTATGGGTAATAGAGCTGTAATAACTACAAGAGACAAAAGAATTGGAGTATATTTACATTGGAACGGTGGCAGAGATTCAGTTGAGGCATTTTTAAAATATTGTGAATTACAAGGATTTAGATGTCCTGAGGACGACTGCTACGGATTCGCAAGACTTGTACAAATAATTGGAAATTTCTTCGGTGGTGGACTTTCACTTGGAATTGATGAATATGACAGACTTGATACTGATAATTGGGACAATGGAGTTTATATAATTGAAAATTGGAAAATAGTTGACAGATTATTTATGCACGGAGAAGAACAGGAAAATTATGATTTAAAAGAAATGTTAAAAAAGATAGATGAGGCACAGCCTGAGTCAATGCAGTTGTTTAAAGATATTAAGGCAGAAGATATTAATTTAAGGGGTGATTAATATGATTAAAATGATAGAATACTACAGATTAAAGAATTTAGAAGATGAACTAGAAGAACTTGAAACTAAAATATTGAACTTACAGAAACAGAATAAAATCAGCAGATTTGATTTAAAAGAACTTGAAGGAATATATAGTAAAATAGCTTATATTAAAATTAATATGGCTTTAGAAACTAAAAAGTAATTAAATTGTAATTGACTTATGTTAAATTTATAAATATTATACTTACAAGGGGGTGTCTATATGGCATACGATAGAAAAGAATATCAAAAAGAATATTATAGAAAAAATAAAGACAGAATCAGTAAATATAAAAAAACTCATTATGACCCAAAAGAAGAGTACCAAAAAGAAAAAAAGAGATATAGAACTTTCTCTATTAAAATTGATAGACCTTTAGCTTACAAACTTGAAAATAAACTTGTTAAAGAAGGTATTGGATTTACAGAGTTTTTTAGAAGAGCTATAGAAGATTATATTAAATAAGAAGGTGGTTTTATGGAAGATAAATTTATGACTTATGTAGGCATATTTATAGTTGTACTTGCATTAATTGTAATAGTTGTCTCTAGTCCTTCACAAATTGACACTATTATTGACAATTCATTCGATTTAGATGATTTTATTGAAAGATGTAGTGTTAAAGCTACTGATAAAAACTATAAAAGGCTTAATAAAATGTATGATGATTTAATTAATCAATTTAATGACGAACATAATGAAATTGTAAATGAATATAAAAAAGAACTTGAAAAGAAAGATGAGGTTATTAGCGAATTGCGAACTCAAATTCAAGATTTAGGTTATGAACCAATATATTAAAAAGACTTGTAAAAACAAGTCTTTTTTTGCTAATTATAAAAAAACAAGGCACTAAAGAAGGTGATATTTCACTTTTTTTAAAAATTCGCTAATTTTTAAATTAATATGGGAGCGTTGACTAGACGCCTTTCAGTCGTTTTTTGCTGTAATGTGCCTTTGCGATTCAAATATAACAATAAACAAGTCCATTATAATAAGCTCGGATTCGAACCGAAAACCTTTAGTTCCCAAAACTAATGCTCTAACCTATTGAGCTACTCTGGCGAACTTCGCCAGTACCTTTTTGCAGAAATGGACTTTGCTTTTTTATTTAACTTTATACAAGACGCTGAAATTGTTTTTGAATAATGATTTTCAGTCATTTGCCTTTAACCTCTTGGCTATGTCGCTTGGGGCGACAGAAGGATTCGAACCTCCGTAACAAAACAAAATTGTTTCTTTTGCTGTAAGCGTTTTTACTTTTTGCCAAAATTATATATGTACAATTCCATATCTATTAATCCAATTAAAAGTTGGTTGCTATAAAAACTGGCATAGCAAAAAATATAATTGCAGTAATGGAATTTACTAAAATATCTAATTAAAAACAACACTATTTTTATTAAGCTTGGACTCGAACCAAGAACCTTCAATTCCCAAAATTGACGCTCTAACCAAATGAGCTACTCCGACTAAAATTGTGTCGGCAAATTTGTTGCAGTAATAGTGTTTACCGTGATACTTAGTGATACTTATTTTATATCACATTTACCCCTTATAATCAATATCTTTTTTGTATTTTTCTAATATTTTATCTATGTAAGTTGTCATATCAAATTTATTCTCTAAAAGCTTTAATATTTGCATATTATAACCACTCAAGAATATATTCCCATATTCATCAAACTCAGGAACAGTCTTGTTTCTAGCGTTTATATTCCACCATACTATTTTAGTATTTGCTCCATGTTCTTTAAATATTTTCATTGTATTTTCTTTAGAACGATTTGAACCCATATCAAACTCCATATCACTTAATACTATTAAATATTCAGGATATTTCTTTAATTGGCTTAATAAATCCATAACAGCTCCAAAATCTGTATTTGAGCAGTCTCCTGTATACATTGAATTATATTGTTCTTTTAATGTATCTCCTTTAATTTCTAGTAATTGAGGTCTACTTGAAAATGATACAACTTGATTTTTAGCATATGTAGAATGGATAGCAAGTCCATGAGCTATACTCATTGCAACTTCCATAGGTTGCATACCTTCTACTCTCCCCCAAGTCATTGAAGCAGATGTGTCAAGTATTGGTATAGCATTCATTTCTACTCCAATAGTTTTTTGTTCTACTATCTTTTTACCTATAGTGTCTCTTGCCTCATCTTCTAAACTATCTTTAGTAGCTCTTGATACAACTTTATGAGCTGTTGCAATATTTGCAGTAGTTACATTGATTTTAGCCTTGTTTTCTCTAACCTTTTGTAAATACTCAGCGAATCTTGTTTTAAAAGGTTCTTTAGTAGAAAATAACTTTGTATATCTTGTCATTGCTAAAGAAGGTACTTTTTCAAAATCTATCTTTTCCCAAAGTGGGTGTTTGTATTCGCTTTTTCCAAATAATTCATTTAATGGTGTTCCTTCATCTGACTTTTCAGCATAAGACAACTTATACTCAGTTGTATCAGCTTTTATTAATCTTCTATATTGTGCAGGAGATAAATTCCACATATCAGCAAGTGCTAAAGATAATTTCCTCTTTTTAGGATTTTTCCATTTTATCCTAGGACACCATTTTTTTGCTAACTCGTCCCCTTCTAATACTTTTTTATGTAAATATTCTAAGTTTTCATCTGTAGGGATATACACAAGGTCATCATATCTTCCTGCTTTTACTATGTTTTCAGGTGAAACTCCTGCTTGTGCCATTAATCTTCTACCTAATGCTCTCCTACCTAAACCGAATCTAGGGTCTCTAATAAACATAGAAAACACTTTTTCCTTCTCACTTGTTCCAATTTGTGCCTCGTCCAAATGTTTTTCAAAATATGGTGTCATGAAGAATAAATCTGTTAAGTTATCTCCTGTTGTTTTATATGCTTTATCTCCATTTTCTGTCTTTTTTTCGTATAAAATTTTTTGTAATTTATTCATAAATACCTCCTCTAAACTTATTTATCTTTCATAAATCTTCTAAGCTTTAACCTAGGTGTTTCAGGGGCTTTATACCCCATTTTGTGCATTATTTCGACATAAGTTAGTTTTTCTATATACTTGTATCTAATAATCATACGAATTTCTGCAAAAGGAATCTTTTGTATTTCTTCCTCTATTCTTGTGATTTCCTGATTAAGTCTTAACTGATATACTCTTAATAAATTTGTGTATTCGGTTAATTTCTCAGGTTTCTTTTCTATACCTTCTATAACGAACCTATGCTCAGTATAAGGAAATGTAGCAGAACTTCCTCTTACACTATCACTTACTATCTCAGCAGGTCGATAATTTTCAATTCTTCTTTCTAATTGTTCGATTTCTTTATTCAAAAAATCTAATTCTTCTAAATCTTTCCATAAAAGCAATTTATTACCCTCTCTTTCATACGAGAATGAAAAATAAGGTACTTTTATATTTAAGATGATAAACTTGATAGGTCATAATCTTGTTTAACTAATTTATTTACTTCATAAACTCCTATACTTCTTATTAATCCTAAATCCGAAGCACCAAAACAAGTTTTATAACCACCACTTATACTTTCATATAAACCAAAATGTTTATATTCTTTTATGAATCTATATTTTATATTTCCTCTTTCAATTTCTGTCGGATATTTCATTGTTCTTTTTCCTTTAAATATTTGCAATTTTTCTTTTTACATCTTTTTTCTGCAATGTCTTTAGGTTCTAAATAACATTTATGTAACTTACAGTAGCCAACAGCTCTATAGGTTTCATTAAGTCTACCAAATAGGAATAATCCAAGCTTGTCTTTATTATAGACTTTAGTTTTCCTAATACTGTACCTGCTACTCCTTTTCTTTGATTTTGACATTTGGTGTTCTCCTAAATTATATTTCACCCTATATCACCTATTAATCGAAAAAGTCCATTTTTTCTTTTCTTAATTTCCAAATGTAATCTTTTTCGTTCTCAATTTCAATTAAGCAATTTTCTGCTTCTTCTTTATCCTCTTTATATTTTTCTTTTTCTTTATTTAATACATCTTTTCTTGTTTCGTATTGAAAATCAGTAATTATTTCACCAATTTTATTTACTTTCTTTTCTATTTTATCTAAGATATTTTCAAATTTATTTAAGATATTTTCTTTTTTATTCAGCTTTTTTTCTTCCATTCTATCTTCTATATCTTCTAACCTATGATTTTCATTTACAATAATTTGTACTTTTCCAATTAAATCAGCATTGCTTTTAAATTCATCAAAAGGCAATATATTTTTTATTTTTTCTAATGTTTCATCATTACTATAATCCATAATCTGAATACTCCTTTTCTCCATAATCTGAATACTCCTTTTCCCTAGATTTTACTTCTTCCTCTTGCTTTCTGTTTCTATAAAATTTATTATTATTGCACCAAGAACAATATCCATTTCTACATCTCGAGCTTACTGCTTTTGCACCTGTATATGGTTTTCTATGTTCTTTTCCGTGTTCTATTGCTTTATCTAATGACATCTTATTCCCTCCAAGGTATTCTTATTTCACACTCTCCTGCATTTGAAGGATTCACATAACTTTGATAGTATTTCTCAGGTTTCCAATATTCATAATACCTTTTACACTTGTTGGGACAGGTACTTTTAATACATAAAGTTATATCATCTGCTTGGGGTCTCATATCAATTACATCTCCCATTAAATCACCTACTTTATGACTTTCTTTTTCCTTAGAAAATTAATTAAATCGCCATTGCTTGTATATCTATATCCTCTATCATCTATATAAATAATTCCTATCGCTTTTTCGTTTGTTACCCCAACAACATCATCTTTTTCCCAATAAATACCTTCGTCTTTTTTAAAAGTTTCAAATTTTAATCCTGTATTCAAGTTATTCATATATTCAACTATTTGCTCTGCGTTTCTATTACTAGAAATTACTACATAGTAGTTTTTCATTATTTCTTTTATTATTTTAATTATCTGCAAGTCAATTTTACCGTAAATGCTTCCGTCTCTGTAACCGTTGTAACCCTTATGAATCACACCGTCAAAGTCGAATACTATAGTTTTTTTACCCATAACTAACACGCCTCTCTATCAAAATGTTCTGCAAGTTTACCATTTTTCATACGCACATATTTTGTTACTGAGTTATTATAATTCACAACAAAACCCTCTACATCTCTTCCAACCTTTTCACAATATTTTGTATATATTACATCTAATTGCTCTTTGTTTGGAATATTTCTTATCTCTGTTACTACAGGTACTATACCAATAAAACTAGGAATGGTCTGAGAATTAAACGGATATATAAATAAGCTATGGTCGTACATAATACTCTCTAACTCGAACATATTAGTGATTCTTGCTTTAGCAAACATATAAAATCTTTTATCAAACTCATCTACAGGATATTTAAGTTTTCCCATACCTAGCCACTCACCACATATCGCTGAGCCTTCATATAGTTCTACTTCTAAGACTTCTCTATTATCATTAAGCCATTGATACAAGCCTTTATATAACTTATCTTTATTGTCATCTAGTTCATTTAAACTCAATATGTTATTTCTCTGAGCTATATATACTTCATCATTAAATTTGAATATAACTAAATTACTTCCGTCTAATTTTTCAGTAATCTGTACTTTAGCTCCTTTACATATAACCCTTGGGGTCTTTGGATAAATTTCCTTTTTAATCATCTTCGTTGTCCTTCTTTCCAAAAAATGTATTTACTATAATTGCAACAATTAGGAGAACTATATAACCACCTATTAATATTAAACCAAATATTTCTTTAAAAAATTGTAATTTAAAATATGCTTCCATATAGCCTCCTAAAATTTTATATTAAACATTTTTTCTACTTTGTTTTTCTTTTTTAAAAATTCTTTTCTTGCCTGATTATTTGTTTTATATTTATTGTATTTTCTTATTGTTTCCATAGTATTTTCATATATTTCTCGTACTTTATTTATTTTCTGTTCTAATAAATCCTCATCTTCTTCTGTAAAGCACTCCATTTGACTTGCAAGCTCATATAATAATTCTACAGATATAGTATCTATAGCTTGTCTCATACCTTCTCGCATATCATTGTTAAAATCTGTTATAAGCTTCTGATATTTTAAATTAAATTCATCTGTAAGCTCTCTTTCTGTTCTTTGTATAGCAATTCTAATTCCTTGTTTATATTGTTCAGGTGTCATATTTTGGTAAAGATTATCTATATTAAAATTAGTCATATTTTTTTGTATTTTTCTAAGTGGACTACTCATCTATCCTCCTTTTAACAAGCAAGTAGAGCTTTTTCTTCTACTATCCTTATAACTTTAACAGCTTTAACAGTCTCTAAATTATTTAACCATTTAATATCATCTATTTTTTCTATTTCTACCTCAATAATTACTGCGTCTGAGTTTTTGTAATAATGATGTCTTCTAGCCTCACTGATATTTTTACAAGTATAGATACCGTCAGTATCTGATTCAGCTTCAACTCTTTCACCAATTTTGTATTGAAAATCACTATGTCCGTTTTCATATTTATAGTAGCTTACCAATGTGCCGTCAGGCTTTTTCTTAACTACCTTATATCTTTTGATAGGTAATTTTATAAAATTCTCAGCTAGTACATTTTCATATACTGCTTTTTCTTCATCTGATAATTGTTCATAATTAAATTGGCTAATGTGATTACCCAGTTTTTTATAAGTCCAGTCATTAAACTTTGTATAAGGAATTTTAACTCCTAAAATTTTACATAAATGTGTAGCATAATCTTTAAACTGATAACTATTTTCTCTTTTACATTTGTCTAAATCAACTTCTTCTATCTTGTCTAAAAGCTCTATAGCAGTTTCAATATTAAATTCTTTATTCTCAAATTCTTTTTCATCAAATAGTAAGTTGAATCTTTCTCCATACATACCACCAGTTTGTTTTTTAAACTCTTCTAAAGAATTAATATTTAGCTTATTTACTGTAAGCATAAGTTTTATATATTCGGGTTTACTTATCTTGTAGCCTTTATTCTTATATTTTTCTATTCTAAGAGCTGATATAAGAGGAAACTTAGTTTTACTATTAAATTTAAGTATTCTTTGAGCATTATGTTTTAAAAAGTCTCTATGTAAAATAAATTTTTCTGATTCAAAATCAAATGCTCCCATACATACAGTAAAATCAAAACAATTAAATATTTCTTCTGCATTTTTAAAGAAGTCAAAATATATACATTGTAACCATAATCCTGATTCTGTATCTTGGAACAACATTGCTTTGTCAGTTTCTGACCTGATATAATCTCCTTCTCTTTGTGCCATAAAATTAAATGCGTCTTCATTACTCTTAAAATAAATATCTACATCATTTATATCTCTTCTAGTGAATATAGAAGTTATCATTCCACCTGCAACTATTGCTTTACATTCTTTAAGCTCATCATAAAGTTCTTGTCCTAAATAATCTTTGATTCTGTTTTTTTCATATTCAAACTCTTCTTCATAGCTTTTGTCTATAATCTTATTTATTTCTTCTTTTATTTCTGATTTATTCATATTAGCCTACTCCTCCACTTCCTGATTTTGTTTAAACTTTTGATAGTCTTCCTCACAGCAGTAGCCTAATCCCATAAATTCACTCATTGCATAATTGTATAAAGTTTCGTTACAGCTTCTTAAATAATCCATAACATCATTTATTTTTTCAAAAAAATCTTCTCTATCCATTTTATAACTTAACCTACCTTTTTATTTAATTCCCAAAGTTAAACATACTCATCATATTTTGACCTAAGCTTGTTGTTGGTAAAGCTCCGTTCCATTTATTTATTAAACTTTGCTTTACTTCTAATTCTTTAAGTCTTAATGTATTTTCTGTAATTTGACTGTTTTGTAGTTCCATAACTTTAGCGTCTTTTTGAGCTATTTCGATTTCTTTCTGATTTTGAATTTTTTGTTTTTCAAGCTCTGCCTGAGCTGTAATTACTTCTTGTTGCTTAACTGCTTTAGCCTCAATAGCTTGGTCGTATTGTTCTGAAAAATCAATGTTAATTACATTAAATTCAGTAATTGTAAATCCTCTATCAGCGATTTTTTCTATTACACCCTCTTGTATCTTATTAGATACCTCAGCTCTTCTTGTAATAAGTTCTTCTGCTGTATACTGAGCCATAGCTGATTTTATAGATTCTAGTAAAGAAGGATTAATTATAACATCTTCAAATTCAGTTCCTACTTCCCTATATAATTGATTTGCTGTATCTTTATTTACATTGTAATTTACAGCTATTGCTATTTTTACTGTTTGCATATCTTTTGTAGAACCTTCTGATTCTGATTCTATTTTCTTTGTCTTGCAGTCAATTTTGACTATTTTCTCAATAAACGGTGCTTTAGTATTAAAGCCTTCTTGTATCACATCATCTTGTACTTTTCCGAATCTTGTCTTAACTCCTACAAAACCTGTAGGTACTGTTGTAAAAGAACTGAATAATGTTATTAGTACAACTACTAAAACAAATATACAGATTCCTGTTATAATCTCTCTCATAGATTAATCCTCCTTAAATAAATCTTCTTCAAGCCTATCTTGTACTTCGTGTTCTACTATGAACCAATACCAAAAGTCATCATTCATTTGTTATCTCTTCAATGTCAAAATAAATATTGTCATCTTTTTTCTTTTGGTTTAACATATCTTTTGCAGATTTAGCTTTATCCTCCTCATAAATTCCTGCCATTTCTTCAACTAATGCAGGATAAAAGCTTACTCCGTCAGTTCCAAATAGCAGAGCGTGTACATATAACTTAAAGTCCTCTTTCTTGTCATACATATATATTTTATAAGTTTTCATAACCTAACCTCACTTTATAACAAGGCTTAACTAGAATCGCCAAGATAGAAAGAATACATTGTAAATAAACATATTTCTAAACTTTTTTATTAAGCATAAAATAATTTATATATAAACCTATCTAGTATCAGATTATACCAATAATATAGGCTTAACTAGAATCGCCCTTGGAACAGATTAAAACACAATAAATGCGTAAAATTGCTATTAAATTTTTAAATCTATATATAAACATATCTAGTATCTGCTTATATCTATATATTATCTATTACACCATTTATAAGGTCTGATATTTTTTTAATGGTGTCTTTTCCAGTTATCATTAGTTTTTCAGCTATATAGCTTTCATCAAGTTCATTTGCTCTATTAACTTTAAATCCAAATGTTGTGCCACCTACAATGGATATAAATAATTCATTGTCTCCGTGCAAACCTCTTTGAAGTGTACCTATCTTTATAGGCTTTAAAGTAAATAAAATATCGTAATGAGTACCTTGTTCATCAGTCCAACCTATAATACAATTTTTACTTGTTCTTAAAAAATAGGCGATTTGTTCATAGGTCTTAGTGCCATTAATTACTTCACCCCATTTATCTAAATTAACCATTTATTCAGCCCCTTCCTTTAATTAATTACTATGTTTCAATATATGTACCAGTATGGTTTGATTTTCCCTCAGGTATTTCCGATATATTTTTTACTTCGTAAACTTGTACAATATCTATTCTGTATTCAAAAGCGTCGTCATTTCCACAAGTAATATATACTGTACTATCAGGGTCGGCTTTTTCTAACATTTCAATTAGTTCCTTAACTTTCATACTCTTCATTTTCCTCTTCATCATCAATATATTCATCAAAACCTTCTGTCTTATCTTCCCAGTATACTAAGCCCATATTTCTTTTATCGTTTCTCATTTTTTCAGCGAAAACTTTTGAGCCTTTTCTCATATTTTCTCTTACCATTTTTCTGTATTCTGTATAAATATAAACATAATCTTTTCTTGCGTTTCTGTTATATAGCCATTCTAATGACCTCATACAATTATTCATACAGTCAAATGGTGGCATAAGTGAAGAGTAAACAGCTATTTTATTAAATAGTTTTTCTCTATCTACTGTCCCAATATTTAAACAAGCAATAACTGCTATTTGGAACATTGTTTGACTTCCTGCTAAATCTTTATAGTTAATATGTTCTTCTAGTTGTCTTATAAAAGCTAACTTTTCTCTTGCTTGTTCTTTTTCTTCTTCTGATACTTCGAACACTCCTTGTCTAATTCTTTCATTCATTGAAGAACCTCCAAGACCTGCTCCATAAGTACCTTTAATAGCTGATAAAGTAACCATTAAACTAAATCTAAATTCTTCAAGCAATAGTTTAATTCTTATGTAATTGTCATTCCCTTGTTCTGCGTATGAATCAATATAATCAGTAATCTTCCAGTTAGTATTATTAATATTCATACTTACACATTCTTTAATTCCTATACCTTCGTGTACTATGTAATCTACAGGTAAATTTAATTTCTTTAAAGCTTCTAATCTACCTTGTCCGTCTATTACTTCCATATTTTCATTTACAATAATTGGAGATGTAATATAGCCAACATTTTGGATAGAATCCACTATTTTTCTTACTCTCTTTGCTTCTACAGCTCTATTACCTGCTAATCTTCTAAAAATGCTATAATCCTTTGTAGTTTTTAATTCTTTTGTACCAGTTTTTAACTCAACCACTAAAAATCACTCCTTTTAATTTATTTATAATTTAATCACTCCTGCAAGTGATGAAATTATCACACTTATTTACACCTTCAAAATCTTCAAGTTCTAATTGATTACAGCCTAGACAATAAAGGCATATCCCTTTTAATTTCTTATACTTCATCTAATAACACACCTGATTCTTCAATTATTGCTAACAACTGATACATCATATCTGTTGATATTTCTACTCCTGTTCTCATTTCCTCAGGAAGTAGTTTGTTTTCTTTTGCTGTTATATTTGTTAATTTCCATACATAATCGACTAATTCTTTATCTGTCATCTATACTCCTTTTTGTTGTATGAAGAGGCTTAGCTAGAATCACCTCTTTATACTATATTTTAATTATTTTGTCGTATTAGGATAACAATATTTTTTGAAAAACATCAGAACATTACATTCTTTTCTTTATCTAGCAAAGCTACCTATCTTCTAATTTCCTACCTGAGTAATATTCATTGTACAACTCTATCCAACTGTCTAAAGGCATTGTAACGAGCCACCTGCCTCTATTTTTCCTATGAAATACTGTAGGTAATGCTCCTCCGTCAGAATCTCTTATAGCTTGTACAACAGCCTTTTCTACATTTAATTTTTCAACTCTTTTGATTTCAGGGTGTATATAGTCAAGTCCTATTACATCAGGCTGTCCTTCTTCGGCTTTTCCGTTATATTGAACACTTCTTTTTAGGTCATAACCATATTCCCTCATAATTTTACAAAATTCTAACTCACCTGCTTTACCTTTTAACTTACTATTAATCGGCATAGCATAATCTCCTATTCTTCTTCTTTAATTTCATCTAAAAGCATATAACCAGTCCCTCTTATTCTTGATATTAAAAGTCCTGTTTTTTCTTTAAGTCTATGTATCAATACTGATAAGTTGGTTCGAGAATATGTGTTTCCGTCTCCATATAAACATTTTAATAGTTCTTCATCTGAATGTACTTTTGTGTCTTTAAGTACACTTAAAATTAATAGTTCGCTTTTTGTAAGAGAAAACACTTCTTTTTTTCTCTTAATAATCCTTCCTTTTTCATCTAAAGTAAACATTTATACCTCAACTTTCTATCACCTAAGTATCATTTGTTGTATCAAATTCTTCTAAATCTTCATCAATTAAATCTATATATTTATTAAATAGTTCTTCAATTTGATAAGGATAATCACCAATATTTAATAATCTTTCAGCCATTTCTCTAAGTGCTTTTAGAGTTGCAATAAATAAAGCAAAATTAGCTTTTTCTTGTCCTTCTGCTAAAGTAGTTATAATTTGAGAACTATAAGTATCATTATCAATATCAGTAATAGTTATTTGAGTTCTAATACTCTTTTTGGTTGGTAAATTATTAATAAATTCATCTTTAATTTGTTTATGTAATTCATCTTTATCTACAGTAATTTCAACTTTACTTTCTTCAACTGCCTTAGATGTATAATCAGTTACAATAGGTTCTTCAACCACATCAAGCATTTCTTTGCTAAAACAATAGTATTCAGGTTTATATCCTTCCTCTATTCCTACTAATCCTGCCAAAAATGTAAGCAAACCTATACTATTAAATTTAAAATTTTCTATTTGATATATATTTTCTGATGTAACTCTGCTAGGTTTAAATATATTAATAACTTTTCCAATATGACCTCTAAAGTCCTCCATTTCGTCTGAAAAATAAATATCTCCATATCTTTTATTAATTTCCAAATCATCTTTTACCCTAACTATAGTTCCTATTTTTATTTCTTTCATCTTAAACCTGCCTTCCGATTAATTTACTTATTTGTGCTTTTACCTCGTCTATATTTATATTTTTAGCCTTTTCTTTTTGCCTTTGTCTTTTAGCTCTTAATTCTGCTTCTGTAAGCCCCACTTCATTAAAACTTGGAAAAGTCATATATGGAGTTGCATTAGTACAATTGCATTTCGCTGTATATGTATATGTGTAGTCTCCTTCTTTCTTGTAGTAAAGAATAAAACCTTTTCCGTTGCATATATCGCAATGTACTTTTTTCTTTAAAATTTCTGTAGGTGGTAAATAACCTGTTTCTCTGTCTAAACTAATTACTTCTGATAAACTTGGAAAATATTTACTTGTACGATATATTTCACTTATAAGATACTTAAATCTTGTAATACCTATATCTTTTAGAGATTCATACCATATTGTTTTTTGCTCTTGTGTTAATTCTTTTTGATAAAATCTTTGTACTTTCTCTATCTCGTTTATAAATTCCTGATTAGTCATCAGGTACACCTCCTGTCATTTCTAAAAACTTTCTTCTTTCTTCCTCTTCGTGTACTTTCCATTCTTCTTCTGTCATTTCTTTTATAGTCTTAGGTTTTTCTCTTACAGGTTGTTTAAATTTATTCCAAGTAAGTAATTTCTGTTTCCAGTTTTTTACTTTATTGCCTTTAGAATCTATCCAGTTACCTACATCAAAATATTCAAAGAACTGTTTACCGTCTACTACTAAGTTTTTCTCTTTGATATATTCATTTATTTCTTCTAAAGTAGGTGGCGAAAAACGGCTTTTCTTTATAGTAATAGTATTTATACTATTACTATTTCTTTTTATTAATCTTGTATTATTAATACTTGTATTATTCTCTTTGACTTTTTCGTCAATAGGGTATTGATTTTTTTGAGGGGAGGGTATTGATTTTTCTGTCAATAGGGTATTGATTTTTTTGTCAATACCTTCCGCTATTCTTATAACTCTTTTAATAATTTCTTTTTTATCGTTTTTTATAATCTCAATTGTAAGATAATTACATTCTTTTAAATGACTTATCCACCTGCTTATAGTTTCTGTAGATACATCATATAGTTCTGCAAAATAATTATTGTTAGCCCAACATTCACCAGTAGCATTTGCAAGTGCTGTAATTTCACTATATAATAGCTTTTCATTTGGTTTTAACCTCTTATCATACCTAACATTAGCAGGAAGAATCGAATAATAATTTGGTCTATCTTCCATAAAAACCTCCTAGAATGGTAATCCGTCATCATAAGTTTCCCCTGCATTTAATGATTCAAACCCTTGCATTTCTTCTATGTAATCAAAGTCTGAAATTACAAGTTTTACAACAGATTCGTCAACTTTTACTTTTGCTCCTGTATTTTTGTCGACTTTATCTGTGGTCTGAGTATTAAATGCTAAAAATCCGTTTTTAATGTCGATATATGAATTATCATCTATAGGTTTGTTTTTAGCTTCCTTGATAAGATTAAGAAAAATTGTCATAAACTCTTTTTCTCCGTCTTGTCTTGTATTTACTAAAGTAGTTCTATAAGATACACTTCCAGTAATTTCATTTACTTTTGCTCTTACTTTAATTTTTCCTGATATATTCATTTTTCTACTCCTTACTTAAAATTGATACAGCTTCTAAATATTGTTCGGGTGTCAACTCTTCAAAAGATTTAACTTTAAAATACTTTAACATTTTAGGCTTTCTATCTTCTGAAACTGCCTTTTGTAAGAAGTTTACTTCTTTCTCTGTTACCTTATCACCTTTAACTAATACCTTAGCTTTATCTTCTTTACTATCTGTTTTTATAGGTCTTGTAAGACTTGCTCCGTCATCATCTTCGGTTGCTAGTCCAAAAGCCATTAGTAAAGAGTATCTTCTTGCGTATGTCAAGGCTGAGCCTTGTTCCTGAGCAGGATTCTTAATTCCTTGTAAAGTAGCGTCTACTACCTTAGAACCTTGTAACCACTCATCTTCCCATTTTTTGTCAATGTACCTTTTAGTCATAATGTAATCATCACCGTCTATACGCTCTATTTTTTGAATATACTTCATATCGTTTGCTTCTAAATATTCGTGTATAGCTGATAAGTCTGTATACATATAACCATAACCCTTTTTGTTTTTCTTTAAGTTATTCTCTGCCATAAATACCTCCTAAAAATTTCAATTTTGTAATATTTGTTTACTTTTTTATCTTCGTGTGGTATTATCTATTTGAAGTTTTATAACTTAACCTGCTTTGACGAGTGAAGTTCATTTCTGACTTTGCTTGTCTTTTTTATTCTAAAGGTTTTACAGCACCAATTATTGAATTAATATTATTTTCGATTTGTTGTAACTTTACTGTTGTTGCTCCATTATTCATATTTTCTAATTTTAAGGCTTTAGTTACATCAAGAAGCTTAAAATATAGTTCTAGTCTATTTTCCACTTAGATTTCCTCCTTGTTGTAGTTTTTTAAAATAGCATTAAATCTTTGATATGTCTCATTTACAAGCTTCTCAATTTCTTCACTCATAATTTGCTCTTTGTTATCAACATCTGCCATAACAATAGACATTAGTCCTTTTTCCATTCTGCTAAGTTTAGCAATACAATTAAAACGGCTGTCTTTTAATCCTGTTCCTAAAGCTTCTAACATTAAATTTTGAAGTGTACTCTTTCTTTCAGCTTCTTCTAATTTTTTATTAAAGTCCAATAACTTCACCTCCTATACAAAAATAAGCACAAAAAAAATACGCTATTGACTAGCGTATTATTCTATACTAATATATATAATATTTAATTTTAAAAAAACTCGTAAAGGGCGTCCTTCTTTGATTTTGTGCAATGTTATATATTTTTTAAAAAGGATTTTTAATCCTCTTTCCTGTTTCCTAAAATTAAATAATATTGTTTCGTTAATACGCTGTCTAAAATATTAATAGCATATTTTTTTTCGTTTGTCAACAATTTATGAAATTTTTTTGTAATTTTTTTCAGATTTTTTAGTTTCAGATTTATCAAGTTTAATCCTGTAACTCAGTAATAGTTCGTATGTTAGGGTTATTAAATTCATTCTTGAAAGTTCAGTTTCTGTTGTAAATTTTTGGTTATGAGTCATAAATTGAAATGATTTTGTTGCAACTTCTAAAGCATACATTATTTCTTTTAATTGTTCATCTGTAAGCTCGACTTTTATTATTTTCATTATATCACTCTCCTTTGTACTTTATTCATTTAGTGGATTATTATTTACAGCCTCTTTTACTCTAAGTGCTAGAATATGTACATAAATTTGTGTTGCAAGTAATGTGGCGTGTCCTAAAGCTTGTTCCACTAATAGAATATCTTTCGTATAATCATATAAAACTGTAGCATAAGTATGTCTTAATGAATGTACTGTATACCCCTCTGCTCCCACTTTTTTATACATTTCTGATATAATTTTTTGTACAGTTCTATTTGAAATATGTCCGTTAGATTTACCTTCAAAAAGATATTCTCTATCAGAATTTTCGACATATTTTTTTATAGATTCAGAAATATTTGGACTTAGATATACAGTTCTTTCTTTGTTTCCTTTACCTAAAACTTTCATACTTCTATCAGAAAAATCAATTTTCGATATTTTTATATTAGTTAATTCATTAAGTCTTATACCTGTTTGAATGAATATTTTAAATATCAAATGATTACGATTTCCGACATTTAATGACATTAATTTATCTACCTGCTCCATATTTAAAACTCTAGGTATTCTTTTAACTTTTCTTATTGCTTCTATATCTTCTAATGGATTATCTATTTCAGGGTTATTCCTTAGTACCCAAACAAAGAACCTTCTAAGCATTGTGAGCTTTAAATTTCTTACAGCAGTTTTATTATTCTTTTCTGTTGCTAAGTAATAAAAATAAAATATTATATCTTCTTTTTCGACATTAAGTAATACAATGTATGACACATATTTTATATTTTTTAATACACATAAAAAACGAAAAAAATCAATTAGATAATAATTATAATTGTGTATTGTTTTACTTGATTTATTAAGCGTTTTAAGATATTTCATATATTCTTCAATTATTTCCATATCATCACCTTCTTCTTTTGTGAGCAGACGCTGTGGCGTCCATAAATATATTATACCACCCTTAATAATTTATGTCAACTTTGAGAACCACTTTTCGCCACTTTTTTATGTTTACATATTTTAATTTATGATTTATAATTAATTCAGAGAGGTGTTTATTATGGATATTTCTAAGAATATAATAAAATATATGAATAAGAACAAAATTCATAGTATTAGACAATTATCTATTATTTCAGAAGTGCCATATAGCACATTAAAAAAGATAATGCAGGAAAAAAATAATGATATAATGTTGTCTACTGCGATAAAGCTTTCTAAAGCACTTAATATCTCAGTTGAGCAACTTGTTAAATAGAAAATAAAAAAGCCTCAGGTTTTATTCTGAGGCTTATATTTATAGTTTTTTAGTTATGTATTTCTCTATACATTGAAATTGATTTCCAAAACCAATAACTTCCATATAGTAAATGTCATTTAGTTTTTTATTTATTCTAACTCTTGCAATTACTTTACTATTTTTTATTAAAGATTCGTGAATCCAAAATTGATAACCGTTAGAATCTACCAATACATCATTGCCACCTACTATTAGATTTGATTTTCTAGCTCCTGTATCTTTTATTGGTATATTAACTTCAACATAAGAAAATGTATTATAAAATGTTTTATCTATTGTATAATTTTTAGAATCATAAGTTCCTTTTTCATTTGGTATTCCAAGCCAATTACAAGGGTTTTCTTGCCAACCGTACTTATCCTCAGGAGTTCTAACTTCAAAGTGTAGATGTACTCCTCTTGAATTTCCAGTATTTCCCATTAATCCTATTTTTGATGTACGAGTTACTCTATCTCCTACTTTTACAAACATCTTTCTTAGATGTCCGAATAAATAAACTTTTTTAGTTATATTGTCTCTTACTTTAACGCTAAATCCATAACTACCATAAATTCTTGCCATAATTACTTGACCTGTTGAAACTGAGTAAACAATATCTGAGCTTATTCCAACGAGGTCAATTCCTGTATGATACCCTGCTATGTAACCATTTGACTTTACCCCATAAGGCTGAGTAACTTTGAATCTTCCACTAAATGGTAAATTAGTCATCTTTTTTACCTTCCTCTTTTAAATTTAATTTTGATTTAATTTGCTCAGGTATAGGTACTCCAAGTTTTGCACAATTTTCAAACAAACTCATTATTTCCATAAAGGATATGTACAATGTTAAAAATACCATTATAAGGCTTGTCCCTATTGCTTCTTTTGAAATAACACCAACTGTAACATAGACTAGCTCCCCTACTTTTTTACCTATTCCCTCTCTCATTTTCCAACTTTTCACATCATTGTGTACCCAAGCGTTTGTATAGCCTGTTACAACATCTAAAAATTCTAAAATTAATGGTATTAATATGTACCATATTTCATTTGTAAATTGTAAACTTTGTAAATATTCCATTATTTCCTCCATAAATAAAAGAGAGTAGAAATTAATCTACTCTCTAGCATTTTTTATTATTAATAACCTGTAGTCCAACCTGCATTTATAAAGTCTTGATAATTTGATAATCCCTGACAAATAGTTGCTTGGGCTGATGTTAAACCTAAATCACTTAATTTTTTATAAGATGTGTTTGTTATATTTGAATTAATACACATTGCTAAAATGTTATTTAATGATTCGTTTGATAAATTAGGACAACCATAAAAAGTATTTTGTAATCTTGTCATTCTGCTTGTATCGTATTGTGGTATAGTAGTTAAATTATTGCAACTATAAAAAGTCCAATACATAGAAGTAGCAGAAGATGTGTTTATGTATGGGGCTTGTGTTAAAGATGAACAACCAAAAAAGGTATTATTTAAGTTAGTAACTAAACCTGTCCCAAAGTCTGATACTGATTTTAAACTACTACAATTATAAAAAGTTTGATATAGATTTGTTACTGCGTTTGCGTTAGTAAATGTAACATTTTCTAAAAGTCTACACCAATAGAAGGTTTGGTATAGATTTGTACATTTTGCCAAGTCTAATGTTTGTAACTCTGTAATTGCTTGGCAATAATTAAAAGCTGAATCTAAAGTTGTAACTTTGCTAGTAGATAGTTGAGGAATTGATGTTAGTTTGCCGTCGCCTGAAAACATATTAGACATATCAGTTGCACCTACAGTACTAGGCATATTTTTAATTTCAAGTAATTCAGGAAGTCCATTAAAAAGATAACTTAAATTTCTTGCACCTGTAAAAGTTATTCCAGTTAAATCAATAACTTTAGTTATAATTCTTGTAATTGTGTTGCCCCCTATTACTGTATGATTACCTTTTATTAGAGCAACATTGTATTCTGATGTTCCTGTAATCATTCCTCCATTAGATATTGCTGTTTTCCCTGCCATTATGTCATCTGCTGTTGCTGTCATAGTGCTACCTATATTATCTATTTCATCTGCGTAACTTCTGAAAGATGAATCTGTTGTAAGCGTCCCACCTTTATTGTTTATTGCTTGTTTTATCAAGTTTTTTGTTTGTTTTAAATAATTTAATTTATCTGCTATTGACATTTTTTACCTCCTAATATCCAGTAGTCCAACCTGCATTTATAAAATCATTGTAATTAGACAAGCTTTGACAAGTTGTAGCTTGTTCCGAAGTTAAGCCTATATAACTTAATTCCTTTACATCTGAATAGTTAGTAGCATTAATACACATTGCTAATATGTTATCTAAAGAAGTATCAGAAAGAGAAGTACAGCCTTCAAACATTTGATACATATTAGTAACGCTTGAAGTATTAAATTCAGGTATTGTCACTAAGTTATTACAATTTAAAAACATTCCTGACATATCTGTTACTAAGTTTGTATTTATTATTGATATTTGAGTTAAATTGTGACAGTCATAAAATGCCCAGTATAAGTTTTCACATCTTGAAAAATCTAATTGAGGTAGCGTTGTTAGATTTGGGCAATTACCGAATATACTACTGCAAGATGTTGCTTTAGAACAGTCAAGTGATATTACACTTGTTAGGCTTGTACAAGACTGAAACATACAATCCATAGAGGAAGCGTGTGAGGTATTTAATTGAGGTACAGTTGTTAAAGAACTACAACCGTCAAACATACTATTAAAATATTCAGTATTTGATGTATCTAAATTTGGTATTTGTACTAATGATATACAACCGTCAAACATTTGAGACATATTAATGACATTAGGTGTGTCAAGATAAGGTATCGTAGTTAGTGCTGTACAACCTAAAAACATACAACTCATACTTTGTACATTTGAAGTGTTTAATTGAGGAATTGTTGTTATACCAGTACAGTACGCAAACATATTTGACATATCGGTTGCATTGCTAGTGTCGAAATTTGGTATAGTTGTTAATAGTCTACAATGAGCGAATAACTCACTAAAATCAGAAGTATTTGATGTGTCTAATTCAGGTATTTCTGTTAATAAACTATTTATTCTATGAATTGTGTTATCTGTTCTTGTTTGCATAATTGCATTTCCACCTGACATTCCGTTTATTTCAGTCGTCATTTCTGAGATAGTATATGTGTCTACACTTCCAGTTTTGTTTCTTATAGCGTCTGCTAAATCTGTTAAATTTTCTCCGTCTACTAAATATTTACTCATTATTAAAATTCCTCCTCATTTCCATTGGGATATTGTGTTATTTCAGATAATAAGGTGGATAAATCCCCCACTATCTCTTCGTAATTATTATTCATTAAAATTCCTCCGTATTTCCGTTTGGGTAACCATTTATATCATCTAATATAGTTGAAATATCTCCCAAAACATTTAAAATATATTGTAAGTCTTCTTCACTATCTTGAAATTCTTGGTAAATAGTGTCTATTTCTGATTTAGCTTGATTTATATTTAATTCAATATCTTCTACATCAGATTTTATCTGATTCATTTCACTTATAGCGTCATCTTTTGCAGTTTCTATTTCAGCAAGCTGTCTTTGTATTAATGCGTCATCATAAATAAGACCTGCTGTAACAGTTGTACCGTCAGTATATGTAAGATATATTTGTCCCTCTTCAAGCCAAGCTCTCTCTATTCCTTTTCCAACTACATTGCCTAAGTTGTATGTAGTTGAATCATCAAGTATAAGTATTAACTCACCATTTGTAATCATTACATTTGAAATACTTACACCTTTAGGAATACCGAATTTTAAAACAGCCTCTGATTCAGTACCCAAATTTTCAACGGTTGGAGTTGCTGTAGAATTTAAACTTTCTGCTGATAATCCTACGATTTTACCTGTATCTCCTACATCTCCCTTTTCACCTTTAAATGCAGGTATTTTTAAATTACCTATATAAACTCCTTCTGTTTCTGCCATTTTATCCTCCTATTATTCATTGCTTATAAATGTGCTTTCATTTGTTAAAGTTATATGTCCTACAGCTAAAGTTTTTACATAAGGCTTAGTAGTGCCTTCACGAGGTAGCATAATCTGTATGTCATACCAGTAGTTACCATATTTTAAGTTAGCTGTATCTTCGTGTTCCATAATAAAACTTCCTTGGTCTCCGTCTACTGTGATTTCGCCTGTAGAATATTTCTTTTGTAGAATAAAGTTAGTTACATTAGCGTTTTTCTTCATAGTAAAATAAATTTCTGCATTTTCTAAATCTAACTCTTGTAAGTCTAGGTCTGTAATCCTAAAACTTATTGGAGGTGTATCACCTCTTGGAAATTCAAAATCTACTTCTAAAGCTTCCATTTAATCCTCCTATTAATTATGATTTATGTAATTTACTATTTCGTCCAATTTGTCGTATATAGTTTTAAGTTGATTATTTATGTAATCTTGATAAAACTCATTACTTAAATATTTCATTTGGCTTTTTGTTATTTGTTTTGGTCTTTTAATCTTATCCATAAATACCCCCATAAATAAAAGAGAGTAGAAATTAATCTACTCCCCATTTTTTTGCGTTTGCGTCTGCTTCATCTAATATTTTAATCATAGATTCATAAGTTTCTTGGTCTAAGTTTAATTTATTATTCTCTAAAGCTTTTCTTAAAGTATTTCTTTGCTTTTGAGTTAAACCATTTCCATTCTTAGTACAAGCGTAACCTTCTTTTGCATAAATATAATACATTTCAATGTTTGTTAAGTTTGAATTTTGTAAATATTCACTTACTTTCTTTTGTCGACTACCTGATATTGAATTGCCTTTTTTATCTTTATCTGCTTTAAACTCTTGCTGTAAATAATCCAAATAATCACTACTTACTTTACCATTATTAATAGTTTGTAATGTGTTATAATGATAATCTTCACCTGATGAAATATATGTATAAGTTGATAAATCGTTTTGATATATAGCGTCTTTAGATTTTTGACTAATATTCATATTTTGTAAATAATTAATTCTATCGTTTTTATCTTTTAAGTCTTTTACACCTGATAAATAGTTAATATAGTCTTCTGCTTCGCCACCTGCTTTCTTAATTGCGTTTATCGTATTATACATATCTTTTACTTCGTTTTTAGATGTATTTGAAACAAAGTTTATGTTATGATTTTTAGCATAATCTGCCTTTATTTCTTCTTTTGCATAAGAATATATTGTATTTATCATATTTGCTTTTTCTTCATCAGTCATATTTTTATAACCTTCTGAATCCATAAAGGTTGATATTAAATCGTATGATGTTTTACCAAATATTTCTTTTGATTTATTATATTCTTCACTAGAAATTCTGTACTTTTCTTTGTTTATAGTTAATGTTTTATCTAATGATTTTTGTGTTGGTAATACTTTTTCATCTGTAGATTCAAATAAATCTTTAAGTTCTTTATCTGTTCTAGTTTCAATATTTTTCTTTATTGTCGCAGGACTTACAAAGTTTTCTAATAATCTACCTGTAATGCTATCATTTCTTTTAACATCATTTCCCCAAACATCTTTTTTAGCAGGTAACATATTAGATAATCCGAGGTATCTTTGCTTGTTGTTGCTTTACAAACCTATCTAATGTACCTTCTAATCCTGTTTTTGTTGATGATGTATCTCTTTGAGTAGAATCTATAGTTTTTGTAACATTAGCCATTAAACTAGAAACATATTGGCTAGCATAACTTGAAAGAGCATAAGCTAAAATATCTTCGATTTTTCCTGAGCTGTCAGTATTATAACTTGATAAAGCACTTGTAACATTAGACAACATAGTTGTTTCAAATGCAGGTTCTAGTACACTAAATACTCCTGTTGCATAATTGTTTAATGAGGCTAAATCTTTATCTTGACTTATTAAACTTTCAACTTCTGCTCCTATAAATAATGGCATTGCAGAAGGGGACAACCATTCTAATGAAACATTGTAATCTCCTATTTGGATAGAATATTCCTGATTACCTAAAGCTTCATTAAATTTATCTTCGTCATCATCATTTCCTGCTTTTAAAGCTCCCATTTGGCTTAATAAATAGCCAATTATCGCTATTCCAGTACCAGTTAAACCTTTAGAAAATTGGTCTATCCTAGTATTTATAATGTTAGAGACTTTAGAGTTGTATTGTTCTTGTGTAATTTTTCCATTGGAGTATTGATTTCTAAGTTTTTTCATTTCTGTATTTATGTCATAAACTAAGCCACCAGTTGACCTTATTAAGTTTAATGGGCTATAAGCAACACCTTGATTTACTATATTTAAAGGTGTTTTCTTAAATGGCACTATTGCGTCTAGTAATTTACCCATAGCTCTTCCGTGGTAATGATTCAGAATTTTTTAAATTATTAAGCCAAGTTGCTACTTCGTTTGCTTGGTGAAAAGTGGCTTCTTTTGCTTGATTTGAAGCATACTCTCTAGCTTTTCGTAAAGCCTCTTCTTTTTGTTTTGCTACTTCTCTACTGTCAGTTTCTAATACTGTTAAATCCTCTGATGATAAATTATTTGCTAACATATAATTTTGAAGTGCGTCTCTATATGCACCTTTTAAAGCCCAAACATCTTCTTTATTTAACATTTCAGTATTAAACTTAGACATAGCATTTAATATTTTATTATCAAAATGTCTTTTTCTTTTACTTATTTCGGTATTTGGATTATCATTATATTTATTTCCAACATCATCTATAGCTTCGCCAAGTAATTCTGCGTCTAATTTTGCAAATGTTCTTTGGTCTTTATTTGCTATACCTATAGTGGCATTTTTCTGATAATCTTTCCAAGCCATACCTATAACATCTTCAATACCACCTTTAACAGTATTTTTAACATTTGTTAAAACCCTGTTTCCTGTGTTTCCTACCATATTTCTTATATGTGTTTTTGGATTACCTAACATCATTAAAAATCTAAAATTATCTAATCTTTCCCAAACAGTTAGAGGTAATTGGTCTGCTATTTCGGTATAAGCTTTATCCATTGCGTCATCTATATTTTCCATTTTAGAATTTTTAATTAAATCTTGTGTTTCTTTACTGATTTTAATATCAGTATCATATTTTTTAGATAGTCTTTCAGCTAATTTATTAGCAACGGCTAACTGCCCTTGTGGTGTCATCTTCTTTATTATTGATAATGCTTGTACTTGTTGTCCTAATTCTGTACCTAATATTCCAACATTTTCAATTAATTTTACAGCCTTTTCGGTATCTCCTATTTCTGAATAATGTTGTATTAAAAGTTCTGCTTCTGCTATATCGTTTAATGTAATTTTTTCATTGTTTTCAAATTTTGTATTAAATGAAGTATATACATTATCTGCACCTGAATTTTGGATTTTTTCGTTCGCCTTATCTATTGTTTCTTGATTACCAATAGGTGTATATTGACCTGTTTCAGTTTTTAATATTTTTCTTGAATTTTCTTTCTTTACGTCATCACTTACATAATCACTTTCTTGTACCGATAAAGGAAACTGTCTAGGCTTTGTCTTAGGGAGTTCATTGTTTAATAATTTGTCAGTTTCTTCTCTAAATACCTCTTCATCTTGTTGCATAGAAAAAGAACCCTCGTTTTGAGGGTTCTCGTTTATTTGTTTGCTATTTCCATTGCTCTTTTTATTATCATATCCTTGTTCAGCTTGTCCTTGTTGTCCGTTATATAATTCATCATTTCTGAAACTTGTTTGTCCGTTCTCAACATTAACATTGTTCCTATTATCGAATCTTCTGTCATTTTTAGTTGCTTGAACAATTTGACTAATAACATCTGATTCTCCGTCAAATTCTCCATTCTTAATTACCTTCCTTATACTAGAAATATATTCTTGATTTCCTTCAATTTGAATTTTCCCTTCAAAGAAATAATCATCAAAATCATTTTTATTAAAGATATAAAAATAATCTCCATATTCTTTAAAATTAATACCGTTTTCCAAATTTGGTGTATCTGTATTAATAGCACTCGATACAATATTTATTTCTTTATTAGAAATTTTATTTTCTATATTAATTTTTATATTATTATTATCTTCTACTTCTCTTTGGAGTTTTTCGTAGGCTTGGGTGACATTCTTATAAAGCTCCCCTTCTTGTTCCCTGCTGTTATTTTCAAGCCACTCTTGGTAAATTCTTCCTCTAGTTTCTTTATCCAAGAATCTACTGTTTGTTTTGTTCCATTCTGCTCCATTATAATTACCTCCTAATTCTTGTGATAATGCTTTAGCAGAAGCTATTACATCATCTGTTAAAGAATCACTATATATCTTAACTTGGTTGTTATTTGTATCAATAGTATAATCTGTTATACCAACTTTTTCTAAAGCTTCTTTAACTCCGTTTATGTCATTAAAATTGATAACAGTTTCAACAGAGTTAGCTTCTGTGCTATCAGCGTCAAGATAATTAGAAGATATTACAGATTCTTGTTGCTCATAACCTAAATCACCCATTAAAGAAGCGATTAAGTTAGCTTGTGTCTCATCTACATCTTGTAATTCAAATGTATATGAAAGCTCATTTACCATTTGTCCTGCTGTTTCGCCTTCTTGGAATGTATAACCACCTATATTAGTTTGTATTCCTGTAACTTTACCACCAAATAAATTAGTAATTGTTTCAGCTTTATTTTTAAAATCAGTTTCTACCTGTCCTTTTACTTCATTAAAATTTTCGCTTGTTATTGGAGTATTATAATAAGGAGCTACAGTAATATTTTGTACAGATGTATCTCTATTCCCTTGATTAATATTATAGTCTAAGTTTTGATTTATGTCAACTTTATTACTTACATTTTCATAATCATTCATTTGATTTAATACATCTATTAAATTATTATTTTCATCTTTAGTTAAATCTATTAATTCTTGTTTTTGCTCATCTGTAATATTTTCATTATTGTTTATTAAATCAGTAATTGTAGTTTCACCTTCAAGTATAGAATGGATTTGACTTTTTAAAGTATCTTCTTTTATATTTGTTTCATTTAAGTTATCAACATCAACCTCAATATTATTATTAAAATCATATTCTTGTGAGGTTAATTGTTCATTATGGCGTATAGCCATTTCTATAGCTTGTTCTACTTGTTTAGTATTTAAGTGATTTTGAGAAGCAAATTCTTTTAAGTGTTCTTTTTGAGAATCTGTTAAATTAGAATTATCAATTATAATATCATTTTCTCTTTGAGTTTCACTATTTAATAAGGTTTCTTGTCTTATTGCTTTTTTCTCTTCGTTAGTAAGTTTACTGTTAGTATCTTGTTCTATTTGATTTATTAAGGCATTTGATGAAGCATTGTTTTGAGCATATATAGAACCACCTTCTCCAAGTCCACCATTCAAAAAGCCTATCATAGCACTTTCAACAATTTCCTCAATATTGATGTTTTCATCAAATTTTGCACCGTGTCCGACTTGTTCTGTGATTCTATTCATAATATAATTTAATCCAGTATTTCCTAATGATTCAAGTATTTCTTCTGTTCCTTCACCACCTGCACTTATTGCAGTCCTTGCTAGGGCTTTACCTATTCCACTTTCAATTTGTCTTGTTACTTTATTTTTAATAGCGTCATCTATTCCACTACCACCAAAACCTTGTAATTCAAATATGTTCTCTGTTAGGGTACTAATCGCACCACTTCCAACACCTCTAAGTAACGCTTGCCAACCTTCTGCGTCTTTTTTGCTATATGTATCGTGTAAGCTTGTTCCAAAACCTTGTTGAAATGTTAATAAATTACCTGCTAGTTTGCGTTTACTTCCTACTACTCCTAATGCTGTTGACTGTCCCACTCCTTCTGCAACTTGATTAGATGTTTCACCAAGTAATGAATTTTTATCAAATATATCATATATTTTGTTTTTAACTTCTTCGTGTTCTTTTTGTTGTTCTTGTGTAGCTCTTTTCCACCTCTCGGCAGTTTCTTTATTCCCTGCAATATCATTTACTGCTGACAGTCCATATCCAACACCTTGTGTTATTGCGTTTCCTATTCCTTCTATACCACCTATTATATGTGTGCCAACGCCTAAAGCTGTAGAGCCTACTGTTTTAGTTACATCACCTAATTGATAACCGTCATAAAAATTTTTAGGTCTTTGAGCAATACTTTTTAATGTATTTAATGCTGATAAAATTCCTGTATTAACATATCCACCTAATGTGCCGTCGTTTACACCTTTTAATGATTCCTCGTTTTCTTTTTTTATTTTTTCTTTATTCATATTATAAAGAAATTCGTTTGTATCTAGCATTTTAGATTTATCAAATTCAGTAATAGCCATTAATTGACTTGCTCTTTGAGAAACTTTTGAATACATATTTTCTTGACTTTTATGTAAATAATCAGCATAAGAATTTGCTTCTTTTATAGAATTAAATTTACCTAAATATTCACCTGTATTATAATAATGATTTATAGCTTCGTCATCTGATACTATTTTACCATTTACAACAGTAGGAATTAATATCTCTTTGCCTTCGTTTTCATCATAAAAAGACATACTTCTAACTGTACTTATACTACCGTCATCATTTTGTACAACAGGTCTGTTGTTTAAATTTATATTACCCCTACCATAACTTGTATTATTTCCATAATCTCTTGCTTGTTTATTTATTAAATTTCGAGCTTCTTTTAATCTACCCTCTTCTTGTAATTTCTTTTTTAAATTAGTCGCCATTTTTTGCTCCTTAATTCAAATAATTCATTAATATTTTATAATCTATGTCGTCTATATCTCCATTTGCTTTCGCTGTATCTACTAATTGTTTAGCACCTTTAACAGTAATTCCTTTTCCCATTGATTTATCAATATATTTAAAACCTGTGGTTTCAGAACTATTCAAAATACCATTAAATAATTTTTGTGCTTTAGTAGATAAAGTACTTCTGCTTTCGGTTGTTTCAGTTGTTGTACTTTTTTTATCTTCGGTCTTATCTAATAACCCACTTGGAGTAGTTGATTTTGAAGTATAGCTTCTACTTCCTGAGCTTCTTCTAGCTTTGTTAGGAATTTTGGAGTTGCATTAATGAAAGTTGGTAGTCCCTGTCGGCATTGGCTTG
>OCTW011593936.1_pt1 | contig 42508 bp, 30 predicted proteins | sample 1539671 | NCBI WGS metagenome assembly OCTW01 (sample SAMN02144230, study PRJEB22623) | gut metagenome | biome: sheep rumen | host: Ovis aries | place: New Zealand
AGGCTCGGGATCGCCGGGGTCGTCGCCGGGGATGCCGCCGTCGCCGGGTATCACGATGCCGCCCTGTGGAGTCTCACCGCCGGCGTTTCCGGCGGAGAGGGGCGACACCACGGGGGCGAAACGGATGCCGTAGGAGGTGCTGAGCTTCTCGCCCGCCGCGCTGTAGGTGTTGCGGATGAAACTGTGGTCCTCAAATTCTATCATCGATGGCAAATTTAGCAAATTATACTCAACAGACGAAATTTTCCTATTCAAATCTTTCGTCATGTTGCCGTTTTCGTCGTATTCGTACTCCACAGCCTCGTCAGCTCCGTCGGCGAAATGGAACGCCCCGGCGTAGGTGTGCCCGGAGGTCACAGAGTCGGTGACATGCACCAGCTGGTTGCCGTCGTATTCCAGCAGGAGGCGGTCGGAGGGTGACGAGGTGCGGCTGCCGTTCAGTGAGTTCGGGCTCTTGCGGTAGACCCACGTGGGGTTGCCCATCTCGTCGTACTCGGCCTTCTCGTCGTAAAGACCCGTATAAGTGCCGAGGAAAATGCCCTCACCGTAGTTGGCCGAGATGAGGCGGCCCTGGTCATCGTACACCAGGCCGTAGCCGCGCTGGCGCGTCTCGCCGCTGCACTGCCAGGCGTAGGCGCCCACCCTGCCGCTCCAGCAATACTGGTGGGGAAGAATCGGGTTGAGGCCGTCCACGGTGGTGTTGTAGCACAGACGCTCCGTGAAGCGCTGCCCGGAGATCCTCGTGGGCCACGACCGCACGTTGTAGGTGTAGGAGGTGGTCTCCAGGCCGCCGACGGTCTTCGTGGAGACTCGCCCTACGGCATCGTAGGTGTAGGATGACAGCGTGACGGGCGATGAGCCGTTCACGCTGTGGGTGACAGAGGTCAGAAGGCCGGAATGGCTGTCGTATGAGTAGACGGAGGTCTCGCAGAGCGAGGGCTTGCCTGGTGCGGAGTGCATGTTCGTAATCACTGATGGCTCACCGGAGAATGTGTAGGAGGTCGCCGTCACATCATGCCCTCCAAGGGTGTTTGAGGAACGCTGCTGGATGATGCGCCCCTCGGTGTCATAATAGCACACCGTCAGCAGTGGCGTGCCGCCACCGTCAGCGGAATAGCTGGCCTGCCCGGTCACCAGGCCGGTGGCGCAAGCCGCCTGACCCGTATGACCTGTGACAGGTGCGAACGACAGCGAGTCATCGGACAGGATGCTCAGGAAGCCGTAGCTGTCGTACCATGTCACGGTGAGAAGATCCACATCCTGAAGGGACATTTGACAGGTGTAGCCGCCAAGGTTTGAAGCACCCATATAGGAGACGGTCGACATGGACGAGGAGACCGGGGCCATGCAGGAAGAGGGACAGGTGCCGCTGACGGCTGGCCGTCCGAGGGGGTCGTAGAGGGTGAAGGCGCACCGTCCCACGGAGGCTTGGGCACCGTCCTGAGTGAACACGGGGCGGTCGGCGGTGTCGTAGCAGGTCGTGGCGGCCTCACAGCCCGGAAGAAGGACGGAGGTGCGGCGGTGCCGCTCATCATAGCCGTAGACATAGCACCACTGGCGCACCGCACCGGGGGCAGTCAGGCTCCACGGACCTCCGGAGGACATCGAGGCACTGGCGGCAGGCGGTATCACCATCTGGGGCTCACCCCAGTCGTCGAGGACGTAGTAGGTTTCCCCGCCTGCATTGTCACGGGTCATCACCACACGGCCCTGGAAATCGGCGTAAATGGTGCGGGTGAGGCCGTCCTCGTCTGTCTCGGTGACGGTGCGCAGGCTGCCTGCGGCATAGTATCCTGACAAAACCAGGGACTGGCCAGAAAGCCCGTAGAGGCGCACTTCTCCGCCGGAGTTAGTGCCATAGGTCCTCGTGACCGAGTGACCGCCCTGCTCCCATAAGGCTCCGGGGCCGGTCTCGGTGACAGGACGGTCCAGCATGTCGGTGGAGTAGGTCCGCTTCAAGCGGGTCTCACCCGGGTACAGGGTCTGGCCCGAAGAAGAGACCTGGGAGGATGTCATGAAACTGCCGTCGCCGGGAACGGGGATATAGGTGCTTGACAAGGATCCTCCGTGGCCGTACTCCGACAGCTCGCAGACATACGAGCCGGGGCCGGAGGACTCGCAGGTGAGCACGGGACGGCCGAGACCGTCATGATAGCGCAGTTCCTCGATGAAGGAAGAGCCGGATGAGTCGAGCATGTGGCGGGAGAGGACATAATTGCGGTCCTGGCTCTGGGCGGAGGCGTAGGCGGGAGCCAGAGCAGCCGCCAGGGCCAGCGCGGGAAGAAGCATCAACGAGGAAACGCCGGTGTGGATTTGGATCATGGCTTGAAATGGTATTGATGGGTTTCTATGGTGTTGCCGAGACCGTCGCTGACGGATGACAGGCGGCCGAAGACGTCGTAGGTGTAGTTCCTCGCAGTCCCGTTGGGCGATGTCGTGGAAGAGGGGCCGAGGAGGGGCTCGAACGTGCTGGTGGTGACGAGCACTCCCTTGTCCGAGAGGGCAGAGCGCAGGGCGCTGAGTTTGGAGGGCACGCCGGATACGGCATTGCCGAGCTGGGTGATGAGCGACGGGGTGGCCCACTGGCTCACCTGAGCGTACGTGGCGCCCCGGATCTCTGCCACGGGGTACATCTGGTGGTAGCCCCACAGATAGACGGCACGTTCGGTGGAGTCCTTCTCCACGTACCTCAGGTCGCACAGCGGGCTGTAGGTATAACTGATCCGCTGCTCCGGCGCACCGCCACCCGAGGAGATGCTCGACGTGGTGCGCAGGTAGACCTTGCGTTGTATATCCCTGGAATACCCGGGGAAATAGCTGTAACGGTCGCGGCGGCTCTGGAGGAGGGTGGTGTTCCCTCCCCTCTTGCCGTAGAGGCTCTGCTCCACGACGGGGTTGATGATGAAGTTGGAGCTGTCCGCCATGGCCGCCTCAGCACCGCTGGCGAAGTCGAAAGGATACTTGTACTCCGTCACGTAGGACATGCCCGGGATGCTTGAGTCCGTGGTGGAGGACCTCACCCGGTGGTTATTCGAGCTGTAGGTATAGAACGTTGAACGAGAGGACGCTGACTCCCCGCCATAGAGGGTCTCGGTCTCCGAGGCCAACCTGTCCCAGTCCCTCACGAACGAATAGAACCAAAGCCTGTACCGAGGAATGAGCGTTTGGAAGCTGCCGGTGTTACTGGAGAAATCGACGTAGGTGTCTTCAACCATCACGTTTGAGTGGATGAGGGAGGTGGTGTGCTCGTAGGTGTAGTCGAGCCGTCTCAGGGGGTGGCCGGAGGAGTCCATGAAAGTACGGGAAAGAAGACTGCCGTTGCCATGGCAGTTGAAATACCACATGCCATGGTGTGACTTGGGGACAGAATCCGTGTAGCACGACACCACAGAGCCCAGGAGGGCGCCACCGGAGTCGTACTTTTTCCTGGTGACGGTGGAATAACCTACCGCTCCACCGCTCATGGACATGAGGGGAACCGGCATGCTGCACGATGGATGCCTGAGCCTGTGGACGCTGTACTTGTATCCCTGCACCTGCCCCGGAAGGATTCCTGTGCTGTAGATGCACCACAAGGTCTTGTTGTCAAAGAAAGTGAGAGGCTGGAGGAGCCTGCCGCTTGTGGCCCCGCCTTCATCGACATACTCATACACTGTGGAATCACACACCATCCCCGTCTCGTCAATGTTCGTCACCTTGCGGATGCGCAGTCCTCCTCCGTGGTTCTCGGGCACGCTCGACTGGGTCATTCTCTGGTGAAGCTTCATGGTTGCGGTGACATGGTATCCAGACCCGAGGTCGTCAGGGCAGTAGGCGACGAGGGTGTAGGTGTTGGGGGAAAGGTCCACGTTGAATGTCTCCGTATAGCTGTACGTCGTCCCGAGGTCGGTTCCCGGAAGGGAGGCCAGGTCATACGTCAGGGTGGATCCGCCGGGGGCGTGGGGATATATCCTCACGCAGGCTCCGGAGGTCAGCAGGTGGGACAGCCGGCCGGAGAAGCTCACGGTGACAGTGCCGACCGCCCTGCTGCCCACCGTGAAAAGGCGGTATGTGACATCGCCGGGCTGGTTGTTGTCGGAGGCGGGGAGGCTCACGTTGTGGGATTCGTACCCCTGCGCTGTCGGAAGTCTCAGGCTGCTCATCGTCCCCGTGGAACTGAAGCGGTGCGCCTCGTACTCGAATCTCGTGGAGCCTTTCGACGGATAGGTGATGCCCGTGAGCATCGCTGCCTGGGACTTCACGGGGTCGCAGTAGCGGTTGGCGGCCTTCATCCGCATGAGCTCCTCATTGAAGCTCTCCCCGGCGGACAGGAGGATGGGAAGCGGTGTTGGCAGCATGGTGTAGCTCGCCTGGCTGATGCTTGTGCCGCTGTTGGCCCGGCCGTTGTAGTATCCCCAGAAGTCCTGGGCATAGCTTGTCTTGATGGGGAGTCTCTCGGTCTCGTTATAGGAGAAGCGGGTGGTCAGCGTGTCGTTCCCGGCGACCTCCTTGACGGACAACAGCTTCAGGCGGAGCTCCAGGTCATCCCGCCCCCCGGTGTAGGAGGAATAGGTGAGGTGGTTGCCGCCGGACTGCGGTGCCCTGAAGTAATCGTAGCTGAGCAGGATCTCGCGTATGGTGTCACCGGTGAGCTTGGAGATGACGGCGATCCTGTCGAGTTTCCTGCTTCCGGGGTAGTCGTCACGGGTGCTCGTGGTGAATGCCACGTGCTGGTCATAAGTGTCGATGTAGCTCGGGTATGTGGGTGAGACGTCACACTCCCTCGTGCTGTGGCCGCTGCTGTATCCAAGGGCCGGGTAATGGGATACATCGGACTCTGAAACGCAATCGTATTGCTCATAAAGCCTGCTGCGGGAGTGGATGAGGTCGGAGGGACGCGCATGCCCCAGGTCCACCGCACTGCCCTCGGGCGAGAGGATACGCACCAGGTTCCATGAGGACGTGTAGAGGGAGGCAGGAGTGTCCTCCGTGTATTTCTCCCCGGGCTGGAAATAGTAGACCCATCCGTCGCCGTCGGTGACGGCCCACTGGGCGTCGTACAAGGTGGAATAAGAGCTGTTGTTGAGGTCCTCTATCTTGTATTGGTCTCCATCCTTGCCGAAGACATCATACTTTCCCGTGAGGTTGTCGTAGAAGAACGTGAGGAACCGGCCGTGGGGGAGGGAGACCTGGTAATAGTCACGCTCGCCGTAACCGGCGCGGAAATCCCTCCTGAGGTCTATACTGTAGGAGTCCATGTCGCTCTGCATGTAGGAGACAACGCCGTCGCCTTCGGAAAGGAAGTCCTCCCATTCGGTGGCGGACGCTTCCAAAAGCCGCGGATCCGTGGACCCGGAAGGCACGTAGTTGATGCAGCCGCCCACCATCAGGTTCCAGCCGAGCCCGACCCAGGAGGATTCCTGCTCCACCGGGATGCCGCCGGCGTCGTAGGTCAGCGCTATGGGGATCTCAATGTCCTTGTACTTGACTGTATAGAGCGGCACCTGAATGGACGGGGAACCGGTGAACTCGCTCACCTCATACACGCCGTATTTCTGGAAAGCCATTGCCTCAGGGGTCTTGTACAGCACCTCGGGCATCTCCAGGGTATAAGAGGACGAGGAGCGCAGGGGGACGGTTACCAGGGTATCAGTGTCTGTACTGTCTGTCCTCAGGTGCGAGTCCCCGCCTGGCTCCCGGGAATAAGCAGGGGCGGAGGGATTGGCCAGCATGGCGAAAGACCAGGCCAGCGCATGGAATATGCTTGCTGGTTTATTCATATCATCTTGAGTTGAACTTCTCGGTGAAAACGTCGGGGCCGCATGTCACGCGCAGGGCGTAATGCCCCCGGGGGAGGCCGGAGCAGCTGAGGGCGATGGTGTACGTGCCGCTGCCGCCGTAGGTGCGCTCCGCGCTGCGCCACGCCACGCCTGACACGTCGGAGACCAGAAGGGACACCGCCGCAGCCCGGGACAGGGTGAATGTGACGGTGAGCGCGCCGGAGGCGGGGTCGTAACCCGCGGAGCGGGATGTCATGGCGCCGCCGGGAGGGTCATGCCCTTTTTCCGGGGACGGGAATCCGTCAAGAGGACGCAGCGGGGCGTTCTCCATGTCATAGGGGAGGCCTGCCTGTGAGACGGGCGGGAAGAGGGTGGCGAGCGAGGCGGTGCCCTGTGCGTCGCCGGTGCTTTCCAGCCGGACGACGGGATAGCGCCAGCCGGGGGCATACCAGGCGTATTCCTCGCTGATGACGGGGGATGCGGCTTCCTTGACGCAGACGATGTCCCGGCTTGCCGCATGACGGAGGGACTCCCATGTGCGGACACTGTCTACGGAAGCCTGCCACGTGCGGCGAAGCGTGTGCGTGCGCAGGACATGGCGGAGCGTGTCGCCGGAGGGGAGGATGAGTGTGCCCGCCGCATCGGCCCGGGTGACGCCGTCGCCCCAGACCCGCATGAACGTGCGGTCGCACCACTTCCCCACACCGTGGAAGCTGCCGCGGATGCTGTCACCATAGGCGAAGGGATAGCGGAGCAAGGGAAGCGGCCCGTCGAGTTCCATGAGCGTGTGGCGGTTCTCAAAGCCCGTGAGGAAAAGGGTGTCGCCGCGTATGACCGTGCGCCACGACGTGTACTGCCCCAGAGCGGTCTGCGAGCAGGAGTCCACCGCGTATTGGAGGATGCAGTGCCTGCCCGGGTCAGCACCGCTCAGGTTCCACACCACGCCGAGACCCGCTGAACCGGGGGAAGCCACGTCAAGATGCCGCATCACCAGGCTGTCGCCGTCACGGGCGGCATTGGCTGCGGCGGTGAGCGTGGTCTGGCTGTAAACGGATGGTCTTACGAAGAGTAAAACCGCCAGAAACAGGAAAGCGGTCTTTGCATTCATAACAGATGTTTATTCTTCAATGGTGACTGTAAAAAGAGACACGACAGTACCTTCCACTTCCACCGAAAGAACATAGTCGCCTAACTCATATTCAGAGAGATCGTAATTGAACACTTGCCCTGGGGTCGCACTCGCTTCCTCATCGATGTACGTGATTCCATTTCTGGTAAGCGACATGCGAACATTAGCTATCGTATCATTGATGATAATCTGAAGTTCGCAGTCATCCTCTACAGATCCGATAGTCACCCATTCATACACCGGGCCCCTACGAGGACCTTGGGAATCCATCGTGGTATTGCTCTCAACATAAATTTTCTTCTTGGCATACGTCGTAGCAGGAAAACTGGCCAGCAAGAAACAACTCAGCACTAAATAAATAATATTCTTCATCATGTTATTCGTTAAGGTTAGACAAATAGATGCCGCAAATATAAGCGAAAAAAAGATATGCACAAGCATTTAAAAGGGGAAAATGGAAACGTTAGCGTTTCGCCGAAAAACGCACTTAACACATTGTTTTCATGAATGTTAGGAAAAGTAAATAAAAAATCTTAACTGAAAATAAAACGCCTTGGGCGGTGACAGAGCGGCGAAACAGAGTCAAAAATGAGGGGGCGAGTGATGGTTTTCAGCTATGAATATGCTAATTTTGCACCATATCCATTAACACCTCAACATGGCAGATGATCATGAACAAATTTCCTGAATCCATCCTTCTCACCCTACTGCTCATCACGGGATGCACCACATCACCTGACTCGAACATACTGAGCGAGATCGACTCACTCGTGGCCGCAGAGGAATATGACTCCGCTCACCATGAGATCGTGAGAACAAAAGGCCGCTTCGACAGACCACAAGACTTGGCACACTACCAACTCCTGCTCGCCAAAACAAGCTACCTCACCTACAACACCCTCCCGTCGGACTCCATCATCGACCAAGCCATTGCGTTTTATGAGAAAGCCAACGAACCACTAAAACTGGCTGACGCCTACTATTACAAGGCTGCATGCTCGCATGAGAGACGAGATTACGCACAAGCCATCCGATACTACAAAAAAGCTGAGGAGGAGGCACAGAAGACTGATGACCTCGCCTTGAAGTATAAAATAGCGGAATCGATCGTAAAAATCAACAGCCAAAACAACAATGACAGACTGCAGCTGAACTATGCCCATCAAGCACTACAGATCGCCCTGGAATCCGGCAACAAGAACTGGATGGCTTATTCCTACTTCAACCTCTGCAGAGCCTATCAGAACATCGGGGATATAGACAGCATGACGAATTACGCCAAGCAGCTGATCACACGACTCGATGATATTTATCCAGAAGACAAACCTGCTTTCTTGTCATGCATCGGATATATGTATTATAAAAAAAGTGATTGGCAACTGGCGAAAAAGTATTATAAGGAATCGCTCGACCTCCAGAAGACCGCTCACACCATGGTCAATCTGGCTGATGTCTATGTCAAGGAAGGAAATGAGAAAGAGGCTTACAAACTCTGGGGAAAAGCATTCCTAATGAACGACTGCAAAGTAAAGGACATCATCATGTTTAACATGCTACAATATGATCTCGACCATCACAGAAACCTGGAGGATGCCTGCGACCGGCTATATGGGCTATATATCACGAAAGACAGCATGGAGAACGCTTTGAGAGACAGGACAATACAAGAAATGCAACAACAATATGACCAGGATCGGGAGAAAAACAATGCCAACAAGAGACAAATGAAGTGGATGATGGCGACCTTGACTTTAACGCTCATCATCATTTGCCTCTTGACTTATCTGAAATACCGCAAGCAAAAAGCTACTCTCCAGATGGCAGAACAGCAATCGCTCATCAACACTTACATGAGCGAGGCCCATTTCTTAAAGGCAAAGGTGCAAGACAAAGAAGCACTCATCAAAGAATACAAGAAGAAACTGCAAACGAGCCAAAAGGAAGAGGGGAAACTGACCGATGAGGAAGCTAAACACCAGCTTGAAATGATTGAGAAATATAGAACCCAGATCCAAGAACTTGAATGTGAACGCGAAGAGGCCTTGGAAAAAATAGACAAGCTGAACGACACCGTCAGGGACCTTGTCAAACAGGCAGCTCCACGCTTGAACCATGGGAAAATCCTATATGACTCCATAGTGGAAAACGGATCAGCCGGGAAATGGAGCAACGAGGACTACAAATGCTTCATCGAATACTACAAAGCAATAGACCTGGCGAACTACAAACGGATTGAAAAAGAATATCCTCACCTGACGTTGAGGAATTCACTTTTTCTCATTCTCCATGAAATGGGAAAGAACGATGATGAGGTGGAACAAATCATGGGGCTTTCTCACGAGGGCATCAGGTCGACCAGATTCAGGATTCGCAGCAAAAAGAGATGAATGCAGGCAAAAAAGGGGAAGCGAAAAGCTCCCCCTTTTTTAGATGATATAAATAAACAGAATTAGTCTTCGACAACGACTGGCTTGTACTTCGGCACAAGGGTCTTCATGACACACCAACCGATGAGATAGGCCACGGCGCAGAAACAGAAGACAATCATATAAGCTGCAGGCTTGCCGTCGTAACCCAAGAAAGTGAAAGCCTCACCCTGCCCTTCGGCGTAGGTGAAGAGATTACCAGAGATCTTGTTAATCAGCATGGAACCCAGACCACCGGCCATGGCACCGATACCAGTGATGGTGGCAATGGTGGATTTGGGGAACATGTCGCCCACGGTGGAGAAGATGTTGGCAGACCATGCCTGATGACCGGCACCGGCCAAACCAATGATGATGGCAGGCCACCAAGCCGGATCAATGGGGCTGGCCTCCCACATGGCCAAAGGCTGTGCGAAAAGAGCAAACAGCGGGAAGAAAGCAAAGATCAGCATGGCCAGCATACGACCGGCATAAGGATTCATGCCTCGCTTCTCGACGAAGAGCTTTGGCAAGTATCCACCGAAGATGGAGAGGACGGTCACAATGAAATACAGGGTGAAGATGAGCAGTTGGCCCATGCCGGAACTTGACTTGTAGCCAAACTGATCGGAGAAATAAGCCGGAGCCCAGAAGAGATAGAACCACCACACACCATCGGTCATGAACTTACCGACGATAAACGACCACGTCTGCTTGAAGGTGAAACACTTCGCAAAACTAATGGCAGGTCCCTCATCGTTAGCATCCTTAGGATCTTCCTCAGTCTCTGCATCCTGGTTGATGTAAGTGAGCTCAGCGGCATTGACGTGCTTGCTCTTGTTAGGTTTGTCGTAGATAAACATCCAGAGAGCCATCCACACGAAGCCCAGGGCACCGATGATGATGAAGGCCATTTCCCACCCGAAAGCCTCAGCCAACGGCGGGATGCTGATCGGGGCTGCCAAGGCACCGACAGATGCTCCGGCATTGAATATGGAGGTGGCGAAAGCACGGTCTTTCTTGGGGAAATACTCGGCTGTCACCTTGATGGCAGCAGGGAAGTTGCCGCTCTCACCCAGTGCGAGAATAGCACGGCAGAAGAGGAAGAGATAGACGCTCACGGTGGCGATGCTCAAAGCCGTCATCGATCCAGCTTCCACAGCACGAAGGGCCATTACGCTGTCAAGACCCTCATACTTCATGGTCACCCATCCGCAGGCAGCATGGAGGCATGCGCCAAGCGACCATACGAAGATGGCCCAAAGGTAACCTTTCTTGGTGCCCATCCAGTCGATGAACTTTCCGGCAAAGAGGCAGAACACGGCATAAAGGATGGAGAAGACCGATGTGATCGTGCCGTAGTCGGCATCGGTCCAGTGGAACTCGGGCGCGATGAAATCCTTCCACGTCAGCGAAAGCACTTGGCGGTCCATGTAGTTGACCGTGGTGGCGAAGAAGAGCATTGCGCAGATGACCCAACGATAATTGGTCATTTTAGTAGTTTGTATGGGACTCATAAAGATAAATGTGATTAAAAAATTTACATTCTATCTGCAAAGTTACTGCAAAATCAAGGCAATACAAAATAAAATCCTCTCTTTTTTTATTTTTTGACGATTCGGGTGTTGTTTTCAACGATTCGGGTAAAATAGCGGATTGATGAAAAAGCAGCACACCTGCATTCGAGGTGTGCTGCCTGAAGGGTGAGTTATTGGTTGGGAATGCGGTCCACTTTTTGGAATTTGATACCGGTCCCAGACCCGGAATTGGAGGGTTGGTTGGTGCTCTCGAAATGGAATCCCGTGCCCCCCTCATCGCGCTGGTAGCGTTCTTCGTTAGGACGCTCATCTCTTCGCCAATCGCGCTTAGGCCGTTCAGGACGACGTGGTGGCTCCTGCCATTCATCATCCCTATCGGGACTCATACTCCGTCGTGGTGGTTCATTCCTCCTCACATTATTGGTGGGCGGATTCATGGGTGCCGGGGGTGCGTCGCGCAATCCGGGAGGTGAAACGGGGTTGTTGTTGAGCGGTTCCACCTTCCCCTCCATGATGTTAAGGGTATACATGCCACGAGGTTTGTTGTTTGAATCGGCTGTTGTGATATAGAGCATGTAGTCGTCTTCTACATCGACATCGACACTGACCACCTTCTCAGATGTACCCGCACCGGTAATCCTGACCGTCTCCGAGACATCGTTGTCGGCATCGTATTTGATCAACTGCCCCTCAAGGGTGTAATACATGCGGTGAAGGCCATCCTCGTTATAAGTGACGATCACCTCAGCCCCTTCGGGCAGGCTCTCACGCACACTGTTGAGCAAATTCTGGGGAGTATTTGCTGCTTTCTGGGTATCCGATCCGGTCTTATCCGTTTCAACCTCGGCCTTCTTCTCCTGAGAAGAATGGACAACCTCGGTATCGGGAGTTTTCTCATCGTCTTTTGAAAGCAGGAAGTAACCCAGAAGACCAAGTACGATGAGTAAAAGGGCGACAAGAGCGATCAACACGTATTTCAGCGCATTGCTTTTCTTGGGAGAAGGGGGAACTGGAGTTGCATATCCGCCTGGTTCTGTGGCACCATCAGGGAAGAGAGTCGGCTCGGGCTTAAGATCAGGACTAGGTTCGGGTTTGGGTTCGGGCCTGGGGTCGGGTTTGGGTTCGGGTTTGGGTTCGGGTTTGGGTTCGGGTTTGGGTTCAGATCTGAGATCGGGTCTGGAATCTGGCTTAGGCTCGGACTTAGGCACTACAGGTGGAACGGGGATGGGCGTCACACTTGGCTGGGCGGTGCTCAATCTCTCTCCACATACCGGACAGGTCGCAAGGCCCACATCCACTGACTCGCCACAATAGGGGCAGGTCTGCTTGGAGGTAGTTGGAGGGGCAGGTTCGGCAGGGGCGACCGTGGGAGCCGGCACAGGCTCTGGAGCTGGCTCAGGCCCAGGAGTTGGCTCAGGCTCTGGAGCTGGCTCGGGCTGTGGAGCTGGAGCAGACTGGATGCTAAGACTCTCGCCACAGACAGGACAAACAGACAGGCTCGCATCCACCTCTTCTCCACAATAAGGACAAGTCTTGATGTTTGCGGCCGCAATGGTTTGCTCCACAGGTTCATCACCTATTCTCTCACCGCAACAAGGACAGACGTACGCATTGTCATCTATGAGTTCCGCACAAACAGGACATCTTTTCATGATGGTGAAACGTTTGGGTTATACATTGATATCATTACGCTATTATACCTTTCTCCTGGAGAGATTGCGATAGATAACCGCCTGACAGCCCAAATTGATGACCATATAGGCAGCCAAGAGGACGACGGACAAAATGGTTCCCACAAAGGCCAGTTTGATCATACCAAAGAGGAATGTCAACAGCCAAAGAGCGACCATCAACACCATGTAAAGCACAAACGATACGCCAAATATGGTCCACTTGTAGCCATAGGTGATCTTGTTGCTTTGTATCAAGGCATCGGAGGGAGAGATCTCTTTGTCGATCATCAGATACAGAGCCTGCGACCATCCTATAGAGATAATGATTCCGGGGATGATCAAGAACAGGAACGCTGGGAAAAGCGACATGAACATCAGCCCGAGCAAGGTGAAGAATTCTCCCATATACTTGCGGTATTTCCCATCGAAAAGGAAAGTGGGACTGATCGTCTTGTTGGCATTCTTGCTGAACTCGATCGGCAGCGTCATCATGCCGATAGTCGTTCCGACGTTGATGTAAGGAATCCAAAAAGTCAGGATATAGAGGATATAGGCCAAGAACAACTGGAGAAAATTCTTGAGGCCTATCTGGATTCCTTCGGACAGGACACCGCCAAGGGTGATGACAGGACCGTATTGTCCATCTGCATCATAAGCGGCGGTATCAGCGGCGTAGGAACTATCCTGCCGGGCAGACTCTTGCCCATATCCAAAGCCCTGCTGTTGACGGCGGGCTTCCTCCTGACGACGGGCTTCCTCCTGACGGCGGGCCTCCTCCTGACGGCGGGCCTCCTCAGCAGCATTGGTCTGGTTTTGATCTACAGATGGAACGACCGAATCGAACCAATAGCCACAGTAGCGGCATTTGCGCGCTACAGACTTGATCATTTGTCCGCATTTGGGACATCTTTTCATATCTTCCATGGTTGACGATAGTTTTGGTTTATAAATAGACGAACAAATCTCTTACATATTCTGGGGTTACTTCACTTGGAGCTGGACAATATCGCTTTGGAGGCCGACGGCCTTGGCTGTGAGTTTCACGTCTCCAGAGTCCTTACCGGCCTGAAGCACGACGAGGCACTTACCGGCAAAAGCCCTTCTGTTATTGGCCTTGAACCGCTCCAATGAAGTCTGGCAGCCATTGTCGACACCAGCGATACTGGCATGCCCCGTCACCTCAAAGAAAATCTGATTCTCAGCATCAGGACAGAGGTTGCCATCCCTATCGACCACTTCCACTGTGACGAAAGCCAAACTCTTGCCATTGGCCTGCAACATAGCACGGTCGCTGTTCAAGCGAATCGCATAGGGAGCCCCAGCGGTGCGGATCACTTGTTGGCGCACATCCCGCCCGTCTTTCCGCGCCACCACCTTGACCTCGCCAGGCTCATAGGTCACCCGCCACATCACATGATACTGATGAGAGTCAGCCTTCTTGCGGATGCCCTGACTCTTGCCATTGACAAACAGTTCCACCTCATCGGCCTGGTTATAGTAGCACCAGAGGTCGATGGTCTGGCCCTCGATCCAATTCCAATGCGGGAAAAGATGGAGCACTGGTTTATCAGTCCATTCGCTCTGATACATATAATACGAGTCTTTAGGGAAGCCGGCCAGGTCGACGATGCCGAAATAACTGCTGCGGGCAGGATAGGCATAAGGAGTTGGCTCTCCGATATAGTCGAAACCCGTCCAGATAAACTGGCCACCCACGAAGTCATTGTGCTTCACCACATCCCAGGTCTCCTCATGCGTGCTGCTCCACGAGGCGTGCATATTGTCGTAGGCGCTGCATTTGAACGAAGGGTCGGTGTATGGCAGCCACCACTCCACAGGAGCCTTATAGACCGAGTCGCTGGGCATCATATAGAAGCCACGGCTCTGCAAGGCCGAGACACTCTCGCTGAAGATAAAGGGTTTGCCGGGGAAATTCTTGGGCACATCCTTCACCCACTGGTGATGGTAGTTGAATCCGATGATATCGATGGCACCACTCTTGAAGAGGTGATTACCCGGATCAGGTTCGTTGCAACCGGCCGTGATCGGCCGTGTGGTGTCATAACGTCGCACGATCTCAGCCAAATGACGAGTGAGCAGCGAGTTGACGCTGAGTTCCCCCTCCTTGGCCAGCGTGGAAGCGTCGTGACCGGCATTGAGAATGAGGTTGGCCTGCTCGAGCGACAATGTATCGGCCTCCGCCGACGACCATTGCTCGAGCACCTCGTTGCCAATGCTCCACATCAGAATCGAAGGATGGTTGCGGTCGCGCAGAATGAGGTCGGAGAGGTCGCGCTCATGCCACTCATCAAAGAATCGGGCATAATCGTTCTGGGTCTTCTTGCGGCGCCACATGTCAAACGACTCATCCATCACAATCAAGCCCATCGTGTCGCACATATTGAGCAGTTCGGGAGCAGGTGGATTGTGCGAGCAGCGTATGGCGTTAGTGCCCATCTCCTTGAGGATCCGCAACTTGCGATGAATGGCATCCTCATTGATGGCCGCTCCGAGACACCCCAGGTCATGATGCTCGCACACCCCATTGATCTTCATCGGTTTCCCATTGAGTGAGAACCCTTTCTGAGGATCGAAACGGAATGCACGGAATCCTGTTACGGTGACAACATCATCCACAACCCGACCATCGACCAGTATTTCCGTCTTTACCTTATAGATATAAGGGTCGTCGACCGACCAGAGGTGGGGCTTTCTCACCTTGAGGTGCGACTGCCATTTACTGCCAGAAGCCTTTGCCACCACCCTTCCCACCTGGTCGAGGATGGTGTGACGAACCACTGGGCGAATCTTGGAATCGGGAATCACACACTTCACATCGACATCCACGTCGCCCTGAGCCGTAGTCTTCACATACACGCCCCAGTGGTCGACGTGCACATCAGATGTAGCTGTGAGCCAAACATGACGGTAGATGCCGCAACCACTGTACCAACGGGAGTTGGGCTGGTCGCTGTTGTCGACCCTCACCGCGACGACATTGTCTCCGTGACGGTTGAGGTAGGGCGTTAACTCATATTCGAATGAACTGTAGCCATAGGGCCGCATACCCAGACGGTGGCCATTGACATAGACGGTGGCATTCATATAGACACCGTCGAACTCGATGAAAAACTTGTCGGAGCCATCGACCCTGAAATGTTTGCGATACCATCCCACGCCGCCAGGCAGTGCTCCCCCACTCGCTCCCGATGGATTGGCCGGTGAGAAATCACCCTCGATCGCCCAGTCGTGAGGCAGGTCGAGCTGTCGCCACCAGGAGTCGTTATAATCCACGGCAGCCATCTGTGCCGAGTCGGCGAGGACAAACCGCCATCCTTCATCAAAGCATTTGCGCTCTCTCGCACTGGCTTGCACCAGAGCGAAGAGAGCGCAAACGAGCGTCAGCGAAAGTCTTCTCATCATAGATTTCATAACTGGACCTTCAATTCTTTACCTGAATAATTGACAAGCATTCCATCAGGATGCTGCAAGTCGAGCGCAACAGCTTTACCAGGAGACACGGCTACCACATTGAAGCGGCGGTTCTTGAGCATGCCCTTGAAACTGCCCGAGCGTTTGCCGATGGTCAGTGTTTTCGTCGCCTCATCATATTTCATGTCAATGGTGGCATATTTACCCTTCTCGTAATTGTAGTTGGTGCCTTCATCCTCATAGAGTTGGAAACAGCCATCAGCACCCTGATAAACATAGAGGTTGATAAGTTCGGCCGGTTTCTGATCACTCCACTCCATCTCGGGACCAAACGGGACGATGCTGCCCTCACGCACATAGACCGGCATCCGCTCATAAGGAGCATCGACCACGAGGGTCTGTCCGCCATCGATATGCTCACCCGTATAGAGGTCATACCACCCACACTGGCTGGGGAAATAGACACTGCGGTTGCGCGCCTGGTAATAACCCACAGGACAAGCCATGAAAGCCGGGCCAAACATCCACTGGTCGGGGATGTCGTAGACCTTCTCGTCGCCATTGAAGTCCATGGCCAGACCACGCATCATGGTATAGTCGCGGAAATGCACCCATCCGGCCATTGAATACAGGTAAGGCATCAGATGATAGCGCAGTTTGTCATACCACACGATGGTCTTGTAAGCGGGATGATCCTCCGGGGCGATGTTCCACACCTCGCGGAGCGGCCACTGGCCATGAGCGCGGTAGAGGGGGATGAAGCAGCCAAACTGGTTCCAGCGGGTCTGAAGTTCGCGCCACTCAGTGAGATCGGCATTCTCCACCCCTGTCTGGTCATACACTTGCTGAGCCTTGACATAACGGTTCTCCACGGAGAAACCACCCTGGTCCATGCCCCAGAAGGGCAGTCCACTCATGGAGTAGTTGAGTCCGGCGGTCATCTGTGCGCGCATATCCTCCCAGCGGGTGCCGATATCACCGCTCCAAGTGGCAGTGGAGTAACGCTGCTCGCCAGCGAAACCGCTACGGGTGAGCAGGAAGACTTTCTGATTGGGATTGACTGAGCGCTGTCCGTTGTAGATGGCATCGGCGTTGACGATAGAGTAAGCGTTGAAGTACTCCGTGGAAGTGCCTAAGGCAGTAGGACCACTGAGAGCCTTGCGATACCACACCGGCGTACAGTCACGCACATTGGGCTCGGATGCATCCATCCACCATGCGTCGATGCCGAATTTGAACTTGCTGTAGAGGTTGTCATTCATCTGCCGCCAGAACATCTTGCGGGCACCTGCATCATAAGCGTCGTAGAAAGAGCCTGTGAAACCAAGCCAGTCGTGGATGTCGTCGGTGATGGCCTGATGATAAATCCACCCCTTGCTGTCGAGCTCCTTGTAATTGTCGACGGTGTCATAGAACTTCGGCCAGACTGAGATCATGAAGCGTCCGTTCATCTGATGCACACTGTCAAGCATAGCCTGTGGATTGGGGAAGCGTGCAGCCTCGAAAGTGTGGCTGCCCCAGTCAGGGAGTCTCCAGTAGTTCCAGTCCTGCACGATATTGTCGACGGGGATGTGTCGCTGACGGAATTCGGCCAGTGTACTCTCGATCTCGCCACTGGTCTTGTAACGTTCCCGGCTTTGCCAGAAGCCAAGCACCCATTTGGGGTAGAGAGAAGCCTTGCCGGTGAGGGTACGATAACCGCTAATCACCTCATCCATATTACGGCCAGCGATGAAATAATAATCCATGTCGCGGCTCATCTCACTCCAGATGCTGATCACCTTGTCCATCTTGGTGCTCGGTCCGTTCTCATATCGAGGAGCGACCCTCAGACCGCAATAGCTCACGCCACCATCGGGTTTCCACTCGATACGCAGTTGGGTGCGTTTGCCTTTCAGCAAGGCGGTCTTGAATTTCCAGGAGTTGGGGTTCCATGCCGTGCGCCATCTCTCGGGCACCACCTCCTTGCCACCGACATACACCTTCATATATCCGGCATAATAGAGGATAAAATGATAGACATCCGTCTCGGGAGCCTCGATGAATCCATCGTAGACCACTTTGGCACCGTCGAGGTTGAAGCCTTTGGGCAGGTTCTTGATACCTCCATTGTCGGTGGCATTACCGATCTTGGATGTCGACGGGCAGTCATATTCGAAATAGATGGAGTCTTCGCCGCGCACGATCTTCTGTCCGTCCTTATCGACATAAGTACCGGTCAGGTGCCCGGGTTTCCCGCTCTTGTCATAGAGTTTGAAGGCCCGGTTGAGTTGCAGGTAGTCGTTGGGGTTTCCCCATCGGCCAAGGCTATAGCTATCCCAAAGAAGGCCGAAATTGAGGTTGGTCATCACAAAGGGGACGCTCACCTTAGTATTATATTGGTAGAGTTCCTCATTCTTGCCCAGCATATTGTATTCCTCGGCCTGGTGCTGGCCAAGTCCGTATACCGCTTTCAGGTCTTTCTGTGGCTGGAACTGCAAATGCCAAGACCACCCGTTGAGCTCAGCCTCGGAAAGTTGTCGCTGAGGCACGCCCAGTTCTCTCTCCGGCACTCTGAAAGGCTGGAACGTCTTGCCATTGCGCTCCTCCTCGATGAGTTTCTTTCCCTGAGCATCGAAAAAGGCCACATCGCCAGTCTTCGTGTTGACGACGGCTTGCACGCCAGCCGCCTTGACACGGACATTCTGCCCTTCTTCGCTGACGTTGAATTTCGGTTTGGCCGTCTGGGGAACAATGATCAGGCTTTTCTTCTCGGGGAAAGCCTCCTCACGGGTAGCCCTCACCCTGATGATGTTGTCGTTGACAACCTCCAGACACACGATGCGTGCACCGTCTTTCTGCGGACTCTGCACCTGGATGGTCACGCTGTTGTCATTTTTCACATAATCCGCTGCGAGAGCCGTATGTGCTCCCGTCAGGAGGATTGCGGTAATCAGATAAAAAAGTTTTCTCATAAGTAGTTATAAAAATAGGTTGTTTGTTGTTTCACGGTGCAATGCATGAGAGGATCATTTTCTCACACTGCTGTCGCGGATCTTAAGGATCATGGGCACGACTTCCCTGTATATTTTCTTGTCGCCGTTGATGTTTTTCAGGAGCAGTTCACAAGCTTTCATGCCCTGTTTTCCGGCCTGGTCCATGATGGCAGAGAGCTTCGGGGTGACAAAGGCCGCCGTATCGCCATCTGTGAAGCCCATGATGGCCACGTCGTCGGGAATGCGCAGTTCGAGACTCTTGATGGCATCAAAGGCCGCATAGGTGATGATATCGTTGAACGCCAGAATCGCATCCGGCGGGTTGGGACTCCGAAGCAGTTGGAGTGTGGCGTTTCTGGCCGTGTCGAAGTCGATTTTCCCACAAGCCACCAGTTCGCGGTCGATGGGGATCTTGTTTTCACGGAGAGCCTCCAGATAGCCATGTTTGCGTCTTTTGACCATGTCGAGGTGGTTGGGACCACCGATGAAGGCGATCCTGCGGCATCCGTTCTCAATGAGGTGCTGCGTGGCCTGTTGTGCCGCCACATCCCCATTGGCCACCACCTGAGAGAAGAGTTCGGGCAGGCATGTTCTGGCAAAGAACACGAGCGGGATCCCCATCTCATGGATTTCCTTGAAATGCGAGTAGTCGATGGTATCCTGCGCGAGGCAGGCGATGATGCCCTCCACGTGCATGGAGATGAAATTGTCGATGGCCTGCTCTTCCCTCTCGTGGTCCTCATGGCTGTTGGAGCTGAACACCGAGTAGCCTTTTGACTTGGCATACTCCTCTATGCCATCCAGCACGGAGGCATAGTAATGAGTAACCAGATTGGGTACGACGACACCAATAATCCGCGGAGCCTCTTTCCGGAGACTTTGCGCAAACGGATTGGGTCTGTAATTGAGTTTCTTGGCCAGAGCCCTCACTCTCTCTTTCATTTCCTCGCCGACCTCGTGGCTGCCCCGCAAGGCACGCGAAACCGTAGCGATGGAAACGCCAAGTTCGTCGGCCAGGTCCTTGAGCGACACCCTATGTTGTTTCATATCATCAGAGTTAGCAAATAAGAATGGCTTTTGTTCGAAGCCGAAGGCAAAGGTAACAATAAAAATCGATTCCGCAAACGTTTACGTTATTTTTTTACCCCCAACCTATATGAGTAAAGGTTAAAAAGCCGTATCTTTGCATCAGGTTAGAATGAGTAATGAATAGTTGATAATAATTAAGTTAGCAAAATGATTAGTGAAGGTTGTTGTGAAACAGCCTTCATTTTTTTTGTATGCATCGAAGACCGTATGAAATAACTAAACATTTGATGCAAACCGGATGTAGAAAAAACGTCTCTTTTTGTTGGGTTTCATGTTTTTTTTACTATTTTTGCAACCGAATTTGTCTGAAACACGCATTCACACAGATAATCCCGCTATGATATGAAAAAATTGATCTTTTCATTGATGCTGAGCTGCTATGTGGCAATCGCCCAAGCAGTCAGCTACAAGTATCTTGTCGTCGAGACGATCGATGGCACAGTCCACTTCATGGAAGCCACAGGACTTTCAATCACCTTCAGTGACGGCAACCTGGTGGCCAGTGACGGCACCTCGATCACTTCAGGGCAACTCACAAAGATGTACTTCTCCAACGAGAGCAGCGTCGAGGAACTGTTGGCGACTGCCCTACAGGGAGACATCACCGCCTACACCCCGTCGGGCGAGAAAGTTGGTGTTTACCAAAGCGTCAGCGACCTGAAAGCAAGTTTGAAACACGGCCTCTTTATCATGAAAGACCGGAAAGGCAACACCGCAAAAATCACACTCCGATGAAAAAAACGACTCTTCTGGCAGCCTTCTGCCTCAGTGTGCTCAGTGCCGCAGCACAGACCCTGAACATCCATATCGGCAACGTGACCTATGCCATCCCTGCTGAACAAGCAGGCGAAATGCTCTATCAGAACGGCCAGACGCTGACAGTGGGAGAAAAAACCTACCAGCTCTCAGAGATCACCAGCATCAGCGTCGATGACAGCAGCGTGACCGACAACACAGTTGGTGTGACCTATAATGGCAATACCGCCCAAGTCGTAGTCAGCGGCAATCTCGCGCCCTACATCACCGCCACGGTCAATGGTGCCCACGTCACCCTGATTGCCAGCAGCAGTCTGGCCACTGAGGTGACCTATACCCTCAGCGGCACCTCCGGCAACGGCTCGTTCTACATGGACAGTTCTCATGCCATGACCCTGGTGTTAGACAATGTGAACCTCACCAATCCCGACAGTGCCGCCGTGAACATCCAGGACGGCAAGATGATCAACGTGAGGCTCGCCGACGGCAGTACCAACTCCTTGGCCGACGGTCTGACCACAGCCAGCAACGACGACAGCGACAGCCACAACGCCGCATTCTACGTCGACGGCCATACCTCATGGACCGGAAGCGGATCGCTGACCCTCAAAGGCAACGTGAAACATGCATACTCATCCGACGAGTACACCCTACTGAACACAGGTCTGGGCACCATCACCGTGAGCAGTTCCGTGACCGATGGTTTCCACATCAACCAGTATTTCAGGATGCAAGGCGGCACGCTGAACATCACTTCCACGGGTGACGGCATTGACGTAGGAAAGAAAAAGACAGACAAGGAAAACAACGGCATGATGATGCTCGAAGGCGGCACACTGAATGTCGTGACCAGCGGTGAGGCCACCAAGGCCCTGAAATGCGAGAGCGACCTGGTGGTCAGCGGAGGCACGATCACCGCGTCGACCACGGGCAGTGCGGTGTATGAAGCCTCTGAGTCCGACATATCGAGCTGCGCCGCTGCCAAATGCGACGGAGCGATGACCATGAGCGGAGGCACGATGACCCTCTGCAGCACTGGAGCAGGCGGCAAAGGCATCAATGCCACTGGTGCCATCACCATCAGCGGCGGCATCCTCACCGTGGTCACCACGGGAGCCGTCTACGAATATGGCAGTCTCGACACTAAGCCGCAAGCCATCAAGAGCGACGCCAACATCACGCTTGCCGGAGGCACTATTCTCTCTTGTGCCTCAGCCTCAAGCGGAACGGCCTTCAAGACCGACTATCAAGTGCTCACCAATGGAGCCACAGTGATGGGCGTCGGAGGCAAAGCCGTAACACCGGCCACCTCATCCACCCACGGCTACAAGAAATATACGGGAGTGGCTGTCAAGGGAGGGCAGTCGCTGAGTTACGACGGGGTGACATTCACCATCCCCGGCAACTACAACAACTCGAGTGCGAAAGTGCTTGTATCATCCGCAGAGATGTAATCCCCGGAAGCCCCTGAGATCCATTTCCGTATACAAGCAAAGAATCCTTAAAGTCCTGACTTTAAGGATTCTTTGCTTTATCTCACGGTGATGTGGAAGCAGCCCTGTTTCACTTCGTATTTCACATAGCAGCGCTCTTGTTGACGAAGGTCGCGCAAGACCTCACTGAGCACCCATTTCAGGGTATCATTGCCCACCTCACGCTGCTTCTTGCCATCGGGATCGGCAACGGCCTTGTAGCGGTTGTAGCCGATATCGAATGTTGTACCATAAAGATGGCAGCTGTTGTCGGAAACGTTGTGGTTGACTTTCTTCAGATTTTCCAAATCATCCTGGCTCCTAAGCACACTGGTGACAACAAACTGATGAAAAGGGATGCGCTTGACATAAAGGCTGTCGAAGAAATTACGCCCGATGTCATTGAGCAGCACCGCTGCCCTTGGCACGAGATAAGGGATGCTGCTGCGCAACCTGTCGACGTGATAATACGGACTCGCAGCCATGTAGACCAATTCGGTTTTCCGTTCCTCAGCCTCCACCCTGTCCTTGACAGCCGTCACGCCATACTGCATGGCAGCCGCATATTGCACATCATTGGAGTCGGGGAACGCCTTGCCGTAGTTCAGAACGCCGACGATGGGGTGCTTCTCTTCGGGGACAAGGATCCTTCCCCTGTCCTCATCCGAAGCGACGGGCTGGGCTTTCGGCGGTTGTGACATAGCCTGCAGGGAGTCCTCTACATGAAGAGGCAAGGAGAGGCTGTCGCCCGGCAGTGTATCACCTGGCACCGTGTTGTCCCCGGCAGTATTGAGAGAGCCAGCCACGGAGGGGAACACACACCTGACCACCGCCAGGATGAGCACCACGAAGCCGAAGCCTTTGAGATAGTCTTTTTTTGATATGATCATGCCTTCTCGATCGTATTAAACCGGTTGCGGTCATCAGCCCGCAAACCTTTGTTGAGGTGCAAAGGTAAGGATTTTTTTAGTTCTGCCCTCCTTTTTGGTGGTTTTCTCGCACTCTTCCAAAAGAAAACATCCTTTTTAGACACACTTAATCGATTTTTTGCATTATCTTTGCAAACAAAATCAACATTGAAACTTTGATCGAGAAGCATATTGTACTGGAAGATATCGATCCCGTGGTATTCTACGGGATCAACAACGTGCACCTGCAGATGGTGAAATCATTGTTTCCGAAGCTGCGTATCGTGGCCAGAGGCAATGTCATCAAAGTGCTGGGCGACGATGAGGAGACCGAGCGTTTCGAGGAGAGCATCGAGACGATGCGCAAGCACGTGGAGCGTTTCAACACCATCAATGACGAGGACATCCTCGACATCATCAAAGGCCGCAAGACCAAGGCTGAGAGTGTGAAGGACGTGCTGGTATACAGTATTTCCGGCCGCCCCATCAAAAGCCGCAGCGAGAACCAGCAGCGGCTGATCGATGAGTTTGAGCATTGCGACATGGTCTTCGCCGAAGGTCCTGCCGGCACCGGCAAGACCTATCTGAGTATTGCCCTTGCCGTGAAAGCCCTCAAGGAGAAAAATGCGAAAAAGATCATCCTGAGCCGCCCCGCCGTGGAAGCCGGCGAGAAACTGGGTTTCCTGCCCGGTGATATGAAAGACAAGATCGACCCCTATCTGCAACCCCTCTATGATGCGCTGGAAGACATGATACCTCCAGCCAAACTCCAGGACATGATGGAGAAGCGTATCATCCAGATCGCCCCTCTGGCCTTCATGCGCGGGCGCACCCTGAGCGACGCCGTGGTGATACTCGACGAGGCGCAGAACACCACCACAGCCCAGATCCGCATGTTCCTCACCCGCATGGGATGGAACACGAAGATGATCATCACAGGCGACCTCACACAGATCGACCTTCCCCGCGGTCAACGGAGCGGACTCTCCGAAGCCCTCACACTGCTTGACGGCATCGAAGGCATCGGTTTTGTAAGGATGGAGAAAAAAGACATCGTGCGCCACAAGCTCGTGACCCGCATCGTGAATGCCTACGAGCGCGCCGACCGTGAAAGCAAAATGACAACGAATCAAGAAAAAACGATATGAAAGCATTAACAAAAACAGATTTTCAGTTTGCCGGCCAGACCAGCGTGTATCATGGAAAAGTGCGTGACGTATACACCATCAACGACGACCTCATGGTGATGGTAGCCACCGACAGAATCTCGGCGTTTGACGTGATCCTGCCCAAGGGCATCCCATTCAAGGGACAAGTGCTCAACCAGATCGCCGCTGGCTTCCTGGATGCCACCGCCGACATTTGTCCGAACTGGAAGCTTGCCACCCCCGACCCCATGGTAACGGTAGGTCTGAAATGTGAGGGATTCCGCGTGGAGATGATCATCCGCGGCATCCTGACCGGTTCGGCATGGCGTGACTACAAGAAGGGCGTGCGTGAGATCTGCGGCGTGAAGCTCCCCGAAGGCATGCGTGAGAACGAGCGCTTCCCTGAGCCCATCATCACCCCCACCACCAAAGCTGACGAAGGCCATGACCTGAATATCTCGCGTGAGGAGATCATCGCCCAGGGCATCGTGAGTGCAGAAGACTATGCGGTGATGGAAGACTACACCCGCAAGCTGTTCGCCCGCGGACAGGAGATCGCCGCCAGCCGCGGACTGATCCTCGTCGACACCAAGTATGAGTTTGGCAAGCGTGACGGCAAAGTGTATCTCATCGACGAGATCCACACCCCCGACAGCAGCCGATACTTCTATGCAGACGGTTATGAGGAGAAATTCGCCAAAGGCGAGCCCCAGCGCCAACTCTCCAAGGAGTTTGTGCGCCAGTGGCTCATCGAGCATGGTTTCATGAACGAGCCGGGACAACAGATGCCGGAGATCACCGACGCCTATGCTGAGAGTGTGAGCGACCGATACATCGAACTCTACGAGCACATCACCGGCAAGCCGTTTGTGAAATCCACCACCGACGGCGACCTCTCGCAGCGCATCGAGAAAAACGTGAACGACTATCTTGCATCGCTCAAATAAGAGCGCAGACGACATGTACGAGCAGGAGAAGATCAAGCCTTACGACTCGGGCGGCGGTAAGGGAGAGCAGGTGGAGCAGATGTTCGACGCCATCGCCTCTCGCTATGACGCCCTCAACCACTGGATGTCGCTCGACATCGACAAGTGGTGGCGGCGCAAAGCCATCCGGCAACTGGCACCCTTCGAGCCCCAACGCATTCTCGACATCGCCACCGGCACAGGTGACTTCGCCATCCAGACGGCCCTGATGCTCCATCCCGCCCAACTCATCGGAGCCGACATCTCTGAAGGCATGATGGAGATCGGACGCCAGAAGGTGGCTCGCCGCGGTCTCTCCAGCATCATCTCGTTCGCCAAGGAAGACTGCATGAGTCTCTCTTTCCCTGACGACAGTTTCGACGCCGTGACAGCGGCTTTCGGCATCCGCAACTTCGCCGACCTCGACCGCGGTCTGAGAGAGATGTGCCGCGTGCTTCGTCAAGGAGGGCACCTGAGCATAGTGGAACTGACCCACCCCGTGCGGTTTCCGATGAAACAGCTGTTCAGGTTCTACTCCCACACTATCCTTCCGGCCTACGGGAAACTGATATCGAAGGATGAGCGCGCCTACCGCTATCTGACAGCGACGATAGAAGCCTTTCCTCAAGGCGACCGCATGATGGGAATCCTTCAGAAAGCAGGTTTCAGGGAGACCTCCTTCACACGCCTGACGTGCGGCATCTGCACGATGTATTTTGCGACCAAGTAACAACTAACCAAGGATAGATATGGAAAAATACGGACTTATCGGATACCCTCTGGGACACTCGTTCTCCATCAGTTATTTCAACGAGAAATTCCAAAACGAAGGAATCGACGCAGAGTACGTGAATTTCGAGATCCCCCAGATCGACATGTTGCAGGAAGTCATCGCCTCCAACCCCAACTTGCGCGGACTCAACGTAACGATCCCCTACAAGGAGAAGGTGATCAGCTACCTCGACCAAGTGACCCCCGAGGCCAGAGCCATTGGCGCCGTCAACGTGATCAGCGTCATTCACAGGGGCAAGAACGTCATCCTGAAGGGCTATAACAGCGACGTGATCGGATTCACCAAGAGCATCGAGCCGATGCTGGAGCCTTTTCACAAGAAAGCCCTGATTTTAGGCACTGGCGGTGCCTCCAAGGCCATCAACTACGGTCTGAAGTCTCTCGGTCTGGAGACCGTCTTCGTGAGCCGCTACGAGCGTCCTGGGACCATCCAGTATGACAAACTCACCGGCGATGACATCCGTGAATACAACGTCATCGTGAACTGCACCCCATGCGGTATGTTCCCCCACACCAACGAGTGCCCTGCCCTGCCCTACGATGCCATGGACAGCCATACCCTGCTCTACGATCTCATTTACAACCCCGACGAGACCATGTTCATGCATGAGGGAGCCAAGCGCGGCGCCACCGTGGTCAACGGGTTGGAGATGCTCCTATTGCAAGCCTTTGCGAGCTGGGAGTTCTGGCACGAAAACACCCTCCGTTAATCCACTGACCCCACAAATCCCAAGCTGACAGACATGGAACAACAGACAAGCAACAGATATATGATGCGCGGCGTCTCAGCAGCCAAGGAAGACGTACACAGCGCCATCAAGAAGATAGACAAGGGCCTTTTCCCACAGGCCTTCTGCAAAATCATCCCCGACGTGCTCGGAGGAGATCCAGACTACTGCAACATCATGCACGCCGACGGAGCAGGCACCAAGTCATCGCTGGCCTACATGTATTGGAAGGAAACCGGCGACCTGAGTGTATGGAAAGGCATTGCCCAGGACGCCATCGTGATGAACACCGATGACCTGCTCTGCGTGGGAGCAGTCGACAACATCTTGGTTTCCAGTACTATCGGTCGCAACAAGAACCTCATTCCCGGCGAGATCATCTCCGCCATCATCAACGGCACAGACGAACTGCTGGCAGAGATGCGCGAAATGGGCATCGGCATCTGGCCCACTGGCGGAGAGACAGCCGACGTGGGCGATCTCGTGCGCACCATCATCGTCGACTCCACCGTCACCTGCCGCATGAAGCGCAGCGATGTGATCGACAACGCCCACATCCGTCCGGGCGACGTGATTGTGGGACTCTCCTCCACCGGACAGGCCACTTACGAGACCCGCTACAACGGTGGTATGGGCAGCAACGGCCTAACCTCTGCCCGACATGACGTCTTCGCCAAATACCTGGCATCACTCTATCCCGAAAGTTACGACCACGCCGTGCCCGACGAACTTGTCTACAGCGGCGGCAAGCGCCTGACCGATGCCGTGGAGGGCGTGACGCTCGATGCCGGCAGTCTGGTCCTCTCTCCCACCCGCACCTACGCACCCGTGATCAAACGGATCCTCGACCTTCACCGCTCCGATATTCATGGCATGGTGCACTGCACTGGAGGAGCCCAGACCAAAGTGCTGCATTTCGTGGGCGACAACTGCCGTGTGGTGAAAGACAACCTCTTCGCCGTGCCTCCACTCTTCCGCCTGATCCAGGAGTCAAGCGGCACCGACTGGCGCGAGATGTACCAGGTCTTCAACATGGGCCATCGCATGGAGATCTATGTGGCTCCAGAGATGGCAGATGCCATCATCACCATCTCCAAGTCATTTGGCATCGATGCCCAAGTGGTAGGACATATCGAGGAGGGCCAAAAGAGCCTGACCATCCAATCAGAGTACGGAGAGTTTAACTATTAAAAACGATCAAGTCTCATGAGACGGTTCGCCCTTTTCATATGTATTGGCAGTGTTATACTATTGATAATCAATCTATTCATGGCATTCTATAACTGGAGCCATGATTTATCCATATGGAGTTATGTCCTTGGAAGCATCGCCATGCTTGCCATAGCTTTTGCAACATATCAATCATACAAGAAATACAAATAAATGGACAACAACACTATACTTCAAAAACTTGACGGTCTGGAAGCCCGCTTTGAGGAAGTCTCCACCCTCATTACCGACCCAGATGTCATCGCCGACCAACAGCGCTTCGTGAAGCTCACCAAAGAATATAAGGACCTGAGCGACATCATGGATGCACGCAAGCGCTACATCGCCTGCCTGACCACCATCAAGGAGGCCAAGGACATCATCGCCAATGAGAGCGACCCCGACATGAGAGAGATGGCCCGCGAGGAACTCGCCATGAACGAGGAGCTCCAGCCTAAGCTGGAAGAAGAGATCAAACTTGCCCTGGTGCCCAAGGATCCCGAGGATGCCAAGAACGTGCAGATGGAAATCCGTGCCGGAACTGGCGGCGATGAGGCCTGCCTCTTCGCTGGCGACCTTTTCCAGATGTACAAGCGCTTCTGCGACTCTAAAGGATGGAAACTCTCCATCACCAGCGTCAGCGAAGGAGCTGTCGGCGGCTATAAAGAGATAGACTTTGCCGTGAGCGGAACCGATGTCTACGGCACCCTGAAATACGAGTCAGGCGTTCACCGCGTGCAGCGCGTCCCCGCCACCGAGACGCAGGGCCGCATGCACACCTCTGCCGCCACCGTCGCCGTACTGCCCGAAGCCGATAAATTCGAGGTCAACATCAATGAAGGCGAAATCAAATGGGACACCTTCCGTTCGAGCGGTGCAGGTGGTCAGAACGTGAACAAAGTGGAATCGGGCGTCCGCCTTCGCTATATGTGGAAGAACCCCAACACGGGCGAAACCGAGGAAATCCTCATCGAATGTACAGAGACCCGCGACCAGCCCAAGAACAAAGAGCGTGCACTCTCCCGTCTCTACACCTTCATTTACGACAAGGAGCACCAGAAATACATGGACGACATCGCCTCACGCCGCAAGAGCCTCGTATCCACTGGTGACCGCTCTGCCAAGATCCGCACCTACAACTTCCCACAGGGCCGCGTGACAGATCACCGCATCGGCTACACCACACATGACCTGCAAGGCTTCCTCGGGGGCAACATCCAGGACATGATCGATGCCCTCACCGTGGCAGAGAACGCTGAGCGTCTGAAAGAGACAGAACTGTAAGTTCATCATCAAGACATAAAAAATCATGACAAGACAGCAGTTAGTAGAACAAATCATCGAGAAGCGGAGTTTCCTGTGCGTAGGCCTGGACACCGACATCAAGAAGATACCCCAGCATCTGCGGGATGAGGAAGACCCCATCTTCGCTTTCAACAAGGCCATCATCGACGCCACTGCCCAGTGGTGCGTGGCCTACAAGCCCAACCTTGCCTTCTATGAGAGCATGGGCGTGAAAGGGATGACCGCCTTTGAGCACACCGTGAGGTATCTGAAGAAATACTATCCCCTGCATTTCATCATCGCCGATGCCAAGCGCGGCGACATCGGCAATACTTCGGCGATGTATGCCCGCACGTTCTTCGAGGAATACGACATCGACTCAGTGACCGTTGCCCCCTACATGGGTGAAGACAGCGTGACCCCGTTTCTCGGCTACGACGACAAATGGGTGATCCTGCTCGCACTGACCAGCAACCGCGGTTCACAAGATTTTCAGCTGATGGCTGACGCAGGAGGCGAGCGGCTTTTCGAGCGCGTGCTCCGAAAGTCGCAGGAATGGGCCGGTGCCGACAAGATGATGTATGTGGTGGGTGCCACACAAGGTGCAATGTTCAAAGACATCCGCCGCATCGTGCCCGATCATTTCTTACTCGTTCCAGGTGTAGGAGCACAGGGAGGCAGTCTTGAGGAAGTCTGCCGTTACGGCATGACCAAAGACTGCGGTCTGCTCGTCAATTCCTCACGAGGCATCATCTATGCCAGTCAGGGAGAGGACTTCGCCGAAGCAGCCGGATCCAGTGCCCATGCCCTTCAAACCGCCATGTCGGCCGAACTGGAGAAAATCGGGCTGTAGCCATGAGCGAGGGAAAGATCATCAATGACCCTGTCTTCGGTTTCATCAAGGTGCCAGACGGCATCCTGATGGACATCGTCAACCACCCGCTGATGCAGCGTCTGCGCCACATCAAGCAAGTGGGCCTGGCCTCCGTGGTCTATCCCGGTGCCCAGCACACTCGTTTCCAACACTCCCTTGGGGCCTATCATCTGATGAGTGAGGCCGTGCTGTCGCTCACCCAGAAAGGCATCTTCATCTTCGACAGCGAAGCTGAGGCCGTCAAGGCCGCGATCCTGATGCACGACATCGGCCACGGTCCCTACTCCCACGTGCTGGAGCACACCCTGATGGACGGCATCTCTCATGAGGACGTATCGCTGATGATGATGGAGCAGATCAACCAAGAGATGGGCGGCGGCTTGAACCTGGCCCTGAGTATCTTCAAGAACGATTACCCCAAGCGTTTCCTCCATCAGCTGATCAGCAGTCAACTCGACATGGACCGTCTCGACTACCTGCGCCGCGACTGTTTCTATACCGGCGTCACCGAAGGTAATATCGGCAGTGCACGGATCATCAAGATGCTCAATGTGGTCGACGACCATCTCGTGGTCGACTCCAAAGGCATCTACTCCATCGAGAACTACCTCACCTCACGCCGCCTGATGTACTGGCAGGTCTATCTGCACAAGACCACAGTGGCCACGGAGAAGATGCTGGTCAACCTCCTCTTGCGCGCCAAACAGCTCATGCTGCAAGGCAAGTCGCTCTTCGCCACCCCCTCGCTGCGCTATTTCCTCTGCCATCAAGTCGATGCAGCATTCTTCGGGAGCCATCCTGAGGCCCTCGACCACTATAGCCGCCTTGATGACACCGACATCCATTGCTCTATAAAGGAATGGGCCAATGACGACGACAAGGTGCTCTCACTCCTGGCCACCAACCTGATCAGGCGCCGTCCCTTCAAAGTGGAAGTTTACGAGGAGCCCATCGACGAGGCCCGTATCGACGAATTGGAGCGCGACCTGATGCGTGCCACCGGCACCAGCCGCGAGGAAGTGAAGTTTCTCTACCAAGTTTGTCCGATCGCAAAAGACATGTATGACGTCAACGACGACCATATCACCATCCTTTACAAAGACGGCAGCATGAAGGATATTGCCGAGGCATCGGAAATCCTGAACGTATCCTTACTTTCCAAAAAAATACGAAAATATTTCCTGTGTTACCACAAAATATAATCAGGAATGGATTTTTTTCATTATCTTTGCAAAATTCATTTTAAAAGACTATAAAGAATGGAATTCACCGCCAAACAAATCGCAGAGTTTGTGGGAGGCCGGATTGAAGGCAATCCAGATGCAGCCGTCCACACCTTCTCGAAGATAGAAGAAGGACACGAAGGAGCCATCTCCTTCCTCTCCAACCCCAAATACACCCACTATCTGTATGAGACATCCTCCAGCGTGGTGCTGGTGAACGATGATGTGGTGCTGGAGCATCCGGTGAAAGCCACCCTCATCCGTGTGCCCAGTGCCTATGAGAGCGTGGCCAAACTGCTGCAACTCTACGAATCGATGAAGCCCAAAAAGACCGGCGTCGATCCTATGGCCGTCATCTCGGCAACCGCCAAGATCGGCGAAGGCTGCTACGTCGGACCACTCGCTTACATCGGCGAAGGCGTGGAGATCGGCCAAGGCTGCCAGATCTACCCCAACGCCTATATCGGCGACGGAGTGAAAGTGGGCGACAACTGCATCATCTATCCCCATGCCTGCATCTATCATGGCTGCAAGATCGGCCACCGTGTGACCCTTCACTCAGGCTGCGTGATCGGAGCCGATGGTTTCGGTTTCGCCCCTAACGCCGACGGTTATGACAAGATACCACAGATCGGCATTGTGACCATCGAGGACGATGTGGAGATCGGTGCCAACACTTGCGTCGACCGTTCCACCATGGGCAGCACCTACGTACGCCGTGGCGTGAAGCTGGACAACCTCGTGCAAATCGCCCATAACACCGACATCGGTCAGAACACCGTGATGTCGGCCCAAGTGGGAGTGGCCGGAAGCACGAAAGTAGGCCAATGGTGCATGTTTGGCGGACAGGTGGGTGTAGCCGGCCATATCACCATCGGCGACAAAGTGATGCTCGGCGCCCAGTCGGGAGCCAACGCCAGTATCAAGAGCAATCAGACACTGATCGGCACTCCCCCCCAGCCCCCCACCGCGTTCTTCCGCCAGACCGCACTGATGAGGCGCCTCTCCGACATGCAGAACGAGTTGCGCTCACTCCAGAAAGAACTGAATGAACTCAAGAAATAACACAAGACAATGAATAAGCAGAAAACACTAAAAGGTAGTTTTTCCCTGTTTGGCAAAGGCCTGCACACTGGTCTCAACCTGACTGTCACCTTCAACCCCGCACCCGAGAACAGCGGCATCAAGATCCAGCGTATCGACCTTGATGGGCAACCCATGATTGAAGCCGTGGCCGAGCGGGTGTCGGATACCCAGCGTGGCACCGTGCTCTCCAAGGACGGTGTACGTGTCTCGACAGTGGAGCATGGCCTGGCCGCCCTCTACGCCCTTGGCATCGACAACTGCCTGATCCAGGTCAACGGACCGGAGTTTCCCATTCTCGACGGCAGTGCCGCCATCTACGTCGACCGCATCAAGCAAGTGGGCGTGGAGGAGCAGAATGCCCCGAAGGACTACTATATCATCCGACACAAGATCGAGGTGAAAGACGACGAGAGCGGATCGTGCATCACCATCCTGCCCGACAAGGAGTTCAGCATCACCGTGATGTGCTCCTTTGAGTCGAAATTCATCAACAGCCAGTTTGCCTCGATCGACAACATGAGTCTCTTCGAGAAAGAAGTTGCCCCCGCCCGCACCTTCGTTTTCGTGCGCGATATCGAGCCCCTGCTTCACGCCAACCTCATCAAGGGCGGCGACATGGACAATGCGATAGTGATCTATGAAAAGCAGATCTCTCAAGAGCAACTCGACAAGTTGGCCGACCTGCTGAAGGTGCCCCACATGGATGCCACGAAGATGGGTTATATCCAGCCCAAGCCGCTGACCTGGGAGAATGAGTGTACCCGTCACAAACTGCTTGACATCATCGGCGACATGGCCCTGATCGGCAAGCCCATCAAGGGCCGCATCATCGCCACCCGTCCCGGCCATACCATCAACAACAAGTTTGCCCGTCTGATGCGCCGCGAGATCCGCAAGCACGAGATCCAGGCACCCATCTACGACCCCAACGAGCCGCCGGTGATGGACAACAACCGCATCCGCGAGTTGCTCCCCCACCGCTATCCCATGCAGTTGGTCGACAAAGTGATCGAGCTCGGCCCCAACTACATTGTCGGCGTGAAGAACGTGACCTCCGACGAGGGATTCTTCCAAGGCCATTTCCCCCAAGAGCCCGTCATGCCCGGCGTGCTGATGGTAGAAGCCATGGCCCAGTGCGGTGGTCTTCTCGTGCTTAACACCCTTGAGGAGCCAGAGCGCTGGTCGACCTACTTCATGAAGATCGACGGTGTGAAGTTCCGCCAGAAGATCGTACCCGGCGACACCCTATTGTTCCGTGTGGAACTTCTCCACCCGGTTCGCCATGGCGTGAGCAGCATGCGCGGCTACATGTTTGTAGGCGACCAAGTGGTGGCAGAGGCCACTTTCACGGCCCAGATCGTGAAGAACAAGTAATGACAGCATAGTAAGAAAGCAAAAAATCCTCATACAATGAACCAAATCAGTCCCATGGCGTTTGTTCACCCCGAAGCCAAGTTGGGTGACAACAACATCATCGGTCCGTTCTGCTATATCGACCGCAACACCGTGATCGGCGACAACAATGTGCTACAGAATGGAGTCACCATCAACTATGGCGCGCGTATCGGCAACGGCAACGAGTTTTTCACTGGAGCCAGCATCTCCGCCAAGCCCCAGGACCTGAAATTCCGCGGTGAGGACAGCATCTGCGAAATCGGTGACAACAACAGCATCCGCGAGAATGTGAACATCTCCCGTGGCACTGCCTCGAAGGGTACCACCCAGATCGGCAACAACTGCCTGCTGATGGAGAACGTGCACATCGCCCACGACTGTTTTTTCGGCAACAACCTGATCATCGGCAACTCCACTAAATTCGCCGGTGAGGTGACCGTCGACGACAATGCCATCATCAGTGCCGGTGTGCTGTGCCATCAGTTCTGCCACGTAGGCGGCTACGTGATGATCCAGGGCGGCAGTGCCTTCAGTATGGACATCCCCCCCTACGTCATTGCCGGCAAGATGCCCGTCCACTACTGTGGTGTCAACATCATCGGTCTTCGCCGCCGCGGTTTCAGCAAAGAGACCATTGACCTGATTCACAACGCTTACCGTCTGCTTTACTCCAAGGGAGTGATGGCAGAAGGCATCGAAGAGATCCGCAGGCAACTGCCCGAGACCGAAGAGACGAAATATATCATCAGTTTCGTAGAGAACTCCAAGCGCGGCATCATCCGCTGAGCCATGAGGGTCAAGGAATCGCGATGAAGACCCTGTTTGTCATCACCGGTCCGACGGCCGTAGGCAAGACCGCCATCAGCCTGCTCATCGCCAAGCACCTTGGCGTGCCCATCATCAATGCCGACTCCCGTCAGATTTACCAGGAGATACCCATTGGCACCGCCGCCCCGACAGCATCGGAATTATCATCCGTGAAGCACTATTTCGTGGGCACGTTGCATCTGACCGACTACTACAGTGCGTCGATGTATGAGCAAGACGTGCTTCGTCTGTTCAGTCCTGAGGGAGCGCTGGGCAACCATCGCCACGGACTCATGTCAGGAGGCAGCATGATGTATATCGATGCTGTATGCGACGGCATTGACGACATCCCCACTGTTGACCCGGAGACCCGTGAGCAGCTCCGGCACCGATTGGAGACCGACGGCCTCGACAGGTTGGTAGAGGAGCTACGGCTTCTGGACCCCGACTATTTCCAAATCGTCGACCGCAAAAACACCCGCCGTGTGGTGCATGCCTTGGAGATCTGCTACATGACCGGCAAGCCCTACACCTCATTTCGCAGCAACCAGCGCAAGGAGCGTGGTTTCGACATTGTGAAGATCGGCCTTGTCAGGCCCCGCGAGGAACTCTACGACCGCATCAACCGCCGCGTGGTAGCCATGATGGCCGATGGTCTGGAGGCAGAGGCCCGCAGGGTTTTTCCCTATCGCGGTGAGAACTCGCTCAACACCGTGGGTTACCGCGAGTTATTCGACTATTTTGATGGCCGTTGCACGCTCTCCGAAGCGGTGGAGCGCATTCAGGGAGCTACCCGCCGCTATTGCAGGAAGCAACTCACCTGGTTGAAACGTGACAGCCGCATCCGCTGGTTTCATCCCGACCACGACGAGGAGATCCTCAATTATATCGACGACAACCTATGAGAATCCTGAGATGGATATGGCGCAAGATCAAGGGGATGTTGAGTTGGTACATCCACCTCTACCGAGGAAGCCGATGGTATGTGAAGATACTCTCGGCCATCGTTTCGTTTATCCTCTTCATGATTGTCTACTTAGGCATGGTAGACATCAATTTCCTGGGTCTTTTCGGCAAGTCACCTGGTTTTTATGAGATACTGAATCCTCCCAGCAGTGTCGCCTCCGAGGTCTACAGTGCCGACGGCAAACTGATTGGCAAGTTCTATAACGAGAACCGCAGTCCGGTGAAATACGAGGATGTCGCCCCTGTGTTCTGGGACGCCCTCATCGACACAGAGGACGAGCGTTTCTACCAGCATCGCGGAGTGGACTTCAGGGGCATACTCGGAGCCATCAAGGACGCCATTGTGCATCAGGATGCCCGTGGAGCATCGACCATCACCCAGCAATTGGCCAAAAACATGTTCAGGATGCGCACCCAGAGTTCCACGGGTCTGCTGAGCGAGATTCCCGGCCTGCGCATCCTTATCATCAAGAGCAAGGAGTGGATCATCGCCACAAAGATAGAGATGGTCTACGACAAGAAAGACATCCTGACGATGTATGCCAACACGGTCGATTTCGGCAGCAACTGCTTTGGCATCAAGACCGCCAGCAAAACCTACTTCAGCACCACCCCCGGTGAACTGACCACCGACCAGGCCGCAGTGCTTGTAGGCATACTGAAGGCCACCTCGTTCTACAATCCTATCATCAATCCTGAGAACAGCCAATCGCGCCGCAACATCGTACTTTCGCTGATGGTGAAAAACCACCATCTCACCGAGAGCGAATATCAGCAACTGTCGTCGCAACCCACCCCACTGAAACTCAATCTTGAGACGGGATCAAAAGGAAGCACCGCCTATTTCAAGGACGCCGTGGAAGCCAGCCTGGCCCGCTGGTGCCATGACACTGGTTATGACCTTTACACCTCAGGATTACGCATCTACACCACGTTGAACACCACAATGCAGGAATATGCCGAGGCAGCTGTGATGTCGCAGATGGAACAAGTGCAGGCCCAGTTTGTCAGCGACTGGGGCAGTCAGGAGCCCTGGCGTGACGAGAAAGGCAACGTCATCCCCTATTTCATCGAGAAACTGGCCAAGAAGTTGCCTTTATACAAAGAGCTCAAGGAGCGCTACAAAGGCAATGTCGACTCCATCAGCTACTACATGAACCAACCTCATCCCGTGAAGTTGTGGGTATACGGCCGCGGCAACTACGAGGTGGAGATGAGCACTCTCGACTCCATTCGCACAATGACCCGTTTCATGCACGCAGGTTTCGTGGCCATGGAGCCCCAGACCGGAGCCGTGGTGGCCTGGGTGGGTGACATCGACTACAACACATGGCAGTATGACAAAGTGACCGCCATGCGCCAACCCGGCAGCACGTTCAAGGCTTTCGTCTACACCGAGGCGATGAACCAAGGACTCGCTCCCTGCGATAAGCGCCGCGATGAGCCTGTAAAAGTACCGATTTTCGACCAGAAGACCCACTCAGAGCAACAATGGGACCCCAACAATGCCAGCAAGAGTTTCTCCGGCGACTCCATGTTGCTGAAGCACGCATTCGCCAAGAGCACCAACTCCATTGCCGTGAAGCTCGGCATCGAAATGGGAGTGAAGAATGTGATCAACACCGCCCATGAGATGGGCATCAAGAGCAATCTCGACCCCCACCCCTCCACTCTGCTTGGAGCCTCCGACGTCAACCTGCTCGAACTTGTCAACGCCTATTCCACCATAGCCAACAACGGTCTGCGCCATGAGCCCGTATTGGTGACCCGTATCTACGACAGCGACAACGATCTGATCTATGAAGGTCCAGCAGACAGCCCAAGAGCCCTACCCTACAAGAGTGCCTTCCTGATGCAGCAAATGCTGATGTATGGCGTGAAAGAAGGCACCTCCCGCGGTTTGCTATCCTACCTCGGTTATTGGAACAAGACCGACGTGGGCGGCAAGACCGGCACCACCAACAACGCCTCTGACGGCTGGTTTATCGGTGTGACCCCCAACCTGGTGTGCGGAGCATGGGTAGGCGGAGAGTATCGTCAGATCCACTTCCGCAGTCCCCGTCTCGGCCAGGGTGCCCACACGGCCCTGCCCATCTGCGGGAAGTTCATGGCTTCGGTACTCAAAGACCAGGAGTTGGCCAAATACCGTGGCCGGTTCGTGATGCCCGCCGGCGAGGATGTCAATGTCGATCTCTTTGTCTGCGCACCTAAGGTGACCGTCAAGCCACGAGCTATAGAACCAGACTCCATGGCTATCGACGACGATCCCACCGAATATGACATCGACGGCAACCCTATCCCCAAGAACAAGCCCATACGGCCAGAGGACGAGGGCGAGATCTATTATCCTGAGAAGAAACTGGAATTCATCATCGAAGAATAAGCGCAAGGGAAATTGGATGCGATCAACCACATAGACAGTCAGAATGAGGAGTTCCAGAAAGCGCTCCAAATCATCCAGTACACCCATAACAGCCTGTTCCTCACAGGGAAGGCTGGTACGGGCAAATCGACTTTCCTGCGCCACATCTGCAGTGTGACGAAGAAGAAGCATGTGGTGCTGGCCCCCACCGGAATCGCTGCCATCAACGTAGGCGGCAGTACGCTCCACAGTTTCTTCAAGCTCCCCTTCCATCCCCTATTGCCCAACGACAGCCGTTTTTCTGAGCGCAACATCCGCGAAACGCTGAAATACACTGGTGAGAAGCGCAAGATCATCCGCGAGGTGGAACTCATCATCATCGATGAGATCAGCATGGTGCGCGCCGACATCATCGACTTCATCGACAAAGTGCTCCGTATCTACACCCGCAACCGGCTGGAACCTTTCGGCGGCAAGCAGCTCCTCTTTGTAGGCGACATCTACCAATTGGAGCCCGTGGCCAAGGAGGAAGACCGCCAACTGCTGCGCCCTTTTTACCCCTCGCTGTTCTTTTTCGATGCTCGTGTTTTCCGCAGCATGCAGCTCATCAGCATCGAGCTCACCAAAGTCTACAGACAGCACGACATACACTTCATCACCCTCCTCGACCATATCCGCACCAACCAAGTGAGGCAATCCGAACTCGATGTGCTCAACCGCCAGGTAGGTCCCGGCGAAGAAGACGGCGAAGATCTGTCGATCACCCTGTCACCTCGCCGCGACACCGTGGATTTCATCAACGAGCAGCATCTCTCCAATCTGCCCGGAGATGTCGTACGCCTCACAGGAGAGATTGTCGGTGAGTTTCCGGCCAGCAGTCTGCCCACCTCCCTCGACCTTGAAGTGAAAGTCGGGGCGCAGGTGATCTTCGTGAAAAACGACATGGAGCGCCGCTGGGTGAATGGAACCCTCGGCAAAATCACCTCCATCGGTTACGACGATGAAGGAGATCAGTTTCTCACCGTGATGACGGATAACGGCATGGAGCACGATGTCACCCCCGACATCTGGAGCAATATGCGCTACACTTACAATGAGCAGGAAGAGCGCATCGAGGAAGAAGAAATCGGACGCTTCACCCAGTTCCCCATCCGCCTGGCGTGGGCCATCACCGTACACAAGAGCCAGGGTCTCACCTTCAAGCATGTGAGAATCGATCTCTCGGGCAGAGCCTTCGCGGGCGGTCAGACTTACGTGGCCCTCTCTCGCTGCGAGTCGATGGAAGGCATCACGCTGCAGGAACCCGTCAGACTGGCCGACATCTTCGTCAGACCAGAAGTAGTGAGATTCGCCCGCAGCTATAACAATCAGCAAGTCATCAACAGTGTGCTGGAAAGCAGCATGGCCGACAAAGAATACCACGATGCCGTGGTGGCTCTCAACGCCGGCGATGCCGATGGCTTCATCGACAATCTCTTCAAAGCCATCCACCACCGCTACGACCTCGACAAGCCCCTGGCCCGCCGTTTCATCCGCCGCAAACTCAACGACCTGTTGGGTATGAGGACCGAGATCAAAGCCCTCCAGGAGTCATTGAGCCAGAAAAACGAATACCTCATGAAACTTGCAGCCGAATACACCCTGATGGGCAAGGACTGTGAGCGCGAGGGCATGGTGGAAGCCGCCATCGCCAACTACAAGAAAGCATTGGAACTCTACCCGGAGTCCATGATAGCCAAACGCAAGATCAAGAAACTCAGTAAAAAGAAACCATAATGGAAATCAAGACCTCAGAATTCACCATCAGCAGTCCGAATATCGAGAAATGCCCCACCGACTTCAGACCTGAGTATGCCTTCATCGGCCGTTCCAATGTCGGCAAATCCAGTCTGATCAACATGCTCTGCAAACACAAGGGACTGGCAAAGACCTCTGCCACTCCGGGCAAGACTCTCCTGATCAACCATTTCATCATCAACCGTGAATGGTATCTTGTCGACCTGCCTGGCTATGGCTATGCCAAGCGCTCGAAGACCATCCAGCAGAAGATCGACAACATGATCACGTCTTATCTCCTGATGCGCCGGCAGTTGGCCAATGTCTTCGTGCTTATCGACATCCGCCATGCCCCACAAGCCATCGACCTCGAATTCATCAACTGGCTCGGGGCAAGCAGCATCCCCTTCTCCATCGTCTTCACCAAGGCCGACAAGTTGTCCTACCAGAAAGTCAATGAGAATGTCAGAAACTACATGACAGCCCTGAGCGAGACCTGGGAGGAGCTTCCACCTCATTTCGTGACCAGCAGCGAGAAGAAGACAGGCCGCGACGAGATCCTCACTTACATTGAGAACATCAACAAGGAAATCGCTAATCCATAACCCACCACTCATGAATGCCTATCTTGACGTGCAGAACCTGACGAAATCGTTCGGTGCACTCCTCCTGTTTGAGAATATCTCCTTCTCCGTCAGCGAAGGCCAGAAGGTCGGCCTTGTCGCCAAGAACGGCATGGGCAAGTCGACCCTGCTCTCCATCCTCACAGGCAAGGAAGGCTATGACAGCGGCAGTGTCATTTACCGCCGCGACCTGCGCGTGGGTTTCCTGGAGCAATCACCCCGTTTTGACCCCGAGGAAACCGTGCTCGACGCCTGTTTCAATCATCATGGCGACGACGAGAAAGTGCTCCGCGCCAAACAAGTGCTCACCCAACTCAAGATACGTGACTTGCAGCAACCCATGGGGCAGTTGAGCGGTGGTCAGCAGAAGCGTGTAGCGCTGGCCAATGTACTTCTGACCGAACCCGACCTGTTGATCCTCGACGAGCCCACCAACCACCTTGATCTCGACATGATTGAGTGGCTTGAAGGTTACCTCTCACGCGGCAACCGTACCCTTCTGATGGTGACACACGACAGGTTTTTCCTCGACCGCGTGTGCAATCTGATCCTGGAACTCGACGACCACACCCTCTATTCCTACAAAGGCAACTATGCCTACTATCTGGAGAAACGACAGCACCGCCTCGATGTCACCCGTGCCGAGATCATCCGCGCCAACAACCTCTACCGCCGCGAACTGGAATGGATGCGGCGCATGCCTCAGGCCCGCGGCCACAAAGCCCGCTACCGCGAGGAAGCCTTCTATGAACTGGAGCGCAAAGCCAAGCAGCGCATTGAAGAACGTCAGCTTCGTCTGAAATCCAACAACGTCTATATCGGCAGCAAGATTTTCGAATGTCAATATGTGTCGAAATCCTTCGGCGACCACGTGATGCTGAAAGACTTCTACTATAACTTCGCCCGATACGAGAAGATGGGAATCGTGGGCAACAACGGTACGGGCAAATCCACATTCCTGAAACTTCTCCTGGGGCTCGAACCCGTCGACTCCGGCCGTTTCGACATCGGCGAGACCGTCAATTTCGGCTATTTCTCACAAGAAGGCCTGCAGTTTGATGAGCAACAAAAAGTGATCGACGTGGTGCGCGACATCGCCGACTACATCGATTTGGGCGGAGGTCGTCATTTCACGGCCTCACAGTTTCTACAGCATTTCCAATTCACTCCCGAACAACAATACAACTACGTCTACAAACTCAGCGGCGGCGAGCGCCGAAAACTCTACCTCTGCACGGTGCTCATGCGCAACCCCAATTTCCTCGTTCTCGACGAGCCCACCAACGACCTCGACATCCAGACACTGCAGATCCTGGAGGAATACCTCGCCGACTTCCCCGGTTGTGTGATTGTGGTGAGCCACGACCGTTATTTCATGGACAAAGTGGTGGATCATCTGCTTGTATTCAGAGGAGAAGGTGAAATCAAAGATTTTCCCGGCAATTACAGCCAATATCGGGAGTGGAGTGCCCTGCGCTCGAAAGAAGAGCAAGACACCACGACGGAGAAAACCGAGAAAAGCGTGAAGCGTGACTACCGCAACAACGACAAGCGCAAGATGACCTACAAAGAAAAAATGGAATTCGCCCGTCTGGAAGAAGAAATCGCCGCTCTCGAGGAAGAACAGAAGCGGATAGAAACAGCCCTCTGCGGCGGTACGGTGAACATCGACGAGATAACAGCCATGAGCAAACGCCTTCCCCAACTGAAAGACGAACTGGACGAGAAAAGCATGCGCTGGCTGGAACTCAGCGAGATTGAATAGAACACCCCAATTGACCTTGGTGTCTCAGAGGATTAATAGCAGGAAAGAAGGGCGAATTTATCATATATGAAACGTAGCTTTCGGAAGTTAAGAAGTTATTGAAGTTAAAGAAGTTAAGCCAAATGTACTTTCGCTATTCAAGCGTTCTGATAGTTCTTATCATGACTTTAACAAAGCATCTGACTTAACTTTTTGAGCCGAAAGGCCGAAAACGACTTCACTCCTTTAACTTCCGAAACATCTATTATGAAAAATCATAAACCATATCAATTATTATTTTAAGGTGAGTTCTAAAAATTAATATTTTTGAGTGGAAGCCGTACCTTCTGAATCAGTTCAGTTGGTTTCAGTGCCTCAAAGGGGCATCGT
>OCTW013404451.1_pt1 | contig 42486 bp, 29 predicted proteins | sample 1539671 | NCBI WGS metagenome assembly OCTW01 (sample SAMN02144230, study PRJEB22623) | gut metagenome | biome: sheep rumen | host: Ovis aries | place: New Zealand
TCAGTATAAGGATTTGTAATCCGCTTTCGTTTTCCGCATTACAAATGCTCATACTCATAGTGGTCGGATTGCAAATCCGACCGAGCGGAGAATTCTCTAATTCTGAAATTCGTGATAAAGAGATAGCCATATAGCATGTGCGGATTAGCGTTGTTTACAGGGGAAGGACAGGTTTTTCTCTTTGACCGCCCGCCGATGAGACAGAAGCATTGGACCAACTACACGGCACAGAGCACAAAAAATGCCCCTGGCTCTCACGAGGTAGGGGCATCGGTACTATGGTTTTTAGTTTGTATGAGTTATATATAAATGTATGAAAAAAATCACGGTGAAAACCCACCCCAGCCCTAAAACCCACCCCGGCCCTAAAACCCACCCCAGCCCTAAAACCCACCCCAACCCTCCCCAAGGGAGGGAGTTCAGAGGCGCGACGGGGGCGCGGGAAAGGGCGGGAGGACGAGAGGGGGACGAGGGGGGGGGACAAGGGGGAATGCAGGGAAGCGGGAGGGAACGCTTGGCTAAGCGAACTTGATGGTTCCCTGGATGGTTTCCTTCTTGTCGGCGTCGGTGGCCTTGGGGGTTCCGGCGGCCTTGTTGCGTATCTCGTCGAGTACCTGGCGGGTGCGCTTGTAGGTGGGCGTCTGCTCCACATCGCTGATGACGTCGTCGTTGTCGAGGTCTTCCTGTCGGAAGATGAAGATGTGCGGGCGGCGCTTGTACTGCGCCGTGGAACCGTCCTTGCCGTAGTAGCGGTTGCGGCGGTCCTGACGCTCGGCGGCTTTCTCCTCCTCGGCGGCAATGCGGTCGGCCTCTTCCTGGGTGCGCTTGACGAAGTGTCCGCTCATGCCGTCGACGTCCTCGATGCCGAATCCTGTTGCGAGGATGGTGACCTTGACCTTGTTTCCGAGCTCCGGATCGGTGGCGAGTCCCCACTTGATCTCGAAGTTCTGGCCGAACTTGGCCATGAAGTCGTTGACGTCGTTCATCTCTTCCATCATGAGTCCGGTGCTGCTCTGCTTGTCGGAACAGAAAGAAATGGAGAGAAGAATCTTCTTCGAGTTGAACACGTCGTTGTCGTTGAGGAGCGGTGAGTTGAGGGCATCGTCGATGGCCTTCTTTACGCGTCCCTCGCCTTCGCCGTAGCCTGTCGACATGATGGCGACGCCGCCGTCCTTGAGCACTGTGCGCACGTCGTTGAAGTCGAGGTTGATGAGTCCGTGCACGGTGATGATCTCGGCGATGGACTTGGCAGCCACTGAGAGAGTGTCGTCGGCCTTTGCGAAGGCGTCGAGCACGGTGAGCTCGGGGTAGATTTCGCGCAGTCGCTCGTTGTTGATGACGAGGAGTGCGTCCACGTGCTTCGCCATTTCCTCTACGCCGTCGAGGGCCTGGTCAATCTTTCTGGGGCCTTCGAAGCGGAAAGGTATGGTGACGATGCCGACGGTGAGGATGTCGAGTTCCTTGGAAATGCGGGCAATGACGGGTGCGGCTCCTGTTCCGGTGCCACCGCCCATGCCGGCGGTGATGAACGCCATCTTCGTGCCGTCGTTGAGCATGTTGCGTATGTCGTCGATGCTTTCCTCAGCAGCCTGACGTGCGCGCTCAGGTTTGTTGCCTGCTCCGAGTCCCTCTTTGCCGAGCTGGAGGTGTACCGGCACGGGCGAGTCGTTGAGTGCCTGGTTGTCGGTGTTGCAGAGTACGAAGGTGACATCGTGGATGCCCTCGCGGTACATGTGGTTGACGGCATTGCCGCCGCCACCGCCGACGCCGATTACTTTGATGATGCTGTTCTCTTTCTCTGGCTCGCCAAAGTCGAGGATATCGTATTTCTTTTCGTTCATATTATGGGGTTGATGGGTTTAATGGGTTATTGGGGGGTGATGGGGCTGCGGAGGACCGCAGCGACGGGGCTTGAGGGGAGGGGAAGGACCGCGCCACTGGCGCGGTTTACACGACAGAAAGGGACGGGAGGCCCGACAGAAAGGGCGGGAGGCCCGACGGAAAGGAGCGGGAAGCCCTACTGGAGGGGGCGGGAAGCCCGGCTCTTTGGGCTATTCGTCCTCGGGCTCGGAGATGAGGCTCTTGAGGAAGTTCTTGATCTTCTTTCCTGTCTTCTTCAGTCCGCTGTTCTCTTTGCGGCGGCGCTCCTCCTCTTCCTGACGGAGTCGCTCAGCCTCGGCCTGTATCTCAGCCTGACGGGCAGCCTCTTCGGCCTCTTCCTGACGGCGTCGCTCTTCTTCGGCCTTCTGCTTCTCGGCTTCGGTCTGCACGACTCCCGGACTCAGCTCGTTGGGCTTGCGAGGCTCTCGGTGCAGGTCGTTAGGAGCCGGCTGTTTGTTCTCGCCAAAGAGGTCGCCATTGCCATCGACCTCGGCACCTGCGCAGTTCATGTCGCCCTTGGCCAGAAGCGCAAGCACGGTGTTCATCATGCCGTTGCGGGCGGTGATGAGCGGGTCCTTGGCCGAGATGGTCTGCTGAACGAACTTCGCGATGCGGATCTTGTCGATGTGTGTGTGGTTGCGGAATGCCGTCTCGATGTTCTTCATATTGGAGCCGCCACCGGTGAGGATGAGACCTCCCAGCAGACGGTCGGCATAGTCGGAGGGCACCTGATACCAAACGTTCTCGATGATTTCCTCGACGCGTCCCTCGACAATCTCCACGAACTTGCGGCTCTCTACGGAGCGGTCCTGGTCGATGTTGAGCTGCAGGGCGTTGTCAATCTCTCCGTTGTCGGTCCACGCGCTGCCGTAGCGCAGCTTCATCTGCTCGGCGTTGCTCTCCTCCATCTGGAGGGATGCGATGTCCTTGGTGATGTTGTTGCTGCCCAGAGGTATGACGGCGAGGTGGCGCAGAATGTTCTTGTAGTAGACGCTGACGGTGGTGGTGTCGGCGCCGAGGTCCACGAGTGCGCATCCCGAGCGCTTCTCGGCATCGGTGAGCACACTGTCGGCGAGTGCAAGCGGGGCGAGATACATCTCGGCGATAGACACGCCTGCCAGGTCGAAGCACTTGTTGAGGTTGCGGTAGAACATCTTGCGCCAGAGAATGTTGAGGAAGTTGCCCTCAAGCCTCGTGCACTGGATGCCCACGGGGTCCAGCTGATACTGGTTGTCCACCTTGTACTCCTGTGTGGCGGCATCGAGAATCTCCTGGTCCTGATAGGACATGTTGCGGTTGGCGTCCATCAGTTCGTTCACCATCTCCTGGGTGACGATGGTGTCGGCAGGCAAGGTCTTCACGATGACGTTCTTGATGCTGCGAATGGACTGTCCACCGACGCCGACATAGACATGCGAGATGCTTGTCTTGAGCTGAGTGGTCAGTTTCTTCACGATGTTAGAGATGCATTGAGCCGTTTTGTCAATGTTGTAGATCACTCCTTTGCGGATGAACGACGATGAGTCTTCCTTGACCACGGCGAGCACGGATATGCTGCCGTCGAGGTTCTTCTTACCCGCGATACCGGTCATCTTGGATGAACCGAGTTCAATTGCTACGATGAATTCCTTTGCTGCCATAGGCTTTATCTATTATTGTTATATTCTTATACCTCCCCCGACCCCTCCCAAGGAGGGGGGCGCCTGCCGGGGTATTGGGGGACCTCCGCCGAGCCCTCACAAGGAGGGGGGGCGCCTGACGGGTTATTGGGGGACCTCCCCCGACCCCTCCCAAGGAGGGGGGCGCCTGACGGGGTATTGGGGGACCTCCGCCGAGCCCTCACAAGGAGGGGGGCGCCTGACGGGGTATTGGGGGACCTTCCCCGAGCCCTCACAAGGAGGGGGGCGCCTGCCGGGGTATTGGGGGACCTCCGCCGAGCCCTCACAAGGAGGGGGGCGCCTGACGGGTTATTGGGGGGCTGGCGGTTCTGGTGTGGACGGCGAGGGCGGGGGTGGCGTGGTCTCGTCGTCGGATTGTTGTGGGGGCTCCACCTGGGTGGAGTCTTTCTGCACGGGCTTGGGAGGCTCGGGAGCAGGGAACTCGCGCACATTCTTCTTGCAGATGATCTGGTTGTCGAACTCCAGGCTGATGTAGTGGTACTTGTTCCATCCGGCCTGACTGAGTCCGAAGCGATAGAACTTCTCCAGTCGCTCGAGCTTCTTCGAGAGATAGTCGTCGATGAGCTTCTTCCGTGTGACCTTGTCCTTTGCCGTGGGCAGATAGCCCAGGAAGACCACATGGTCGCCCACCCTCGGCACGAGCTCGATGCCAGCGTCGGGCATGACGTTGATCTGCACGACCTGGTTTTTCCAGAACTCATTCTCCATGATATACTCAGCCAGACATGCCAGCGATGTGCGTGCGAAGCTCTCGCTGATGTATCCTGTGGCGATGATGAGGTCGCTGGTGTAGTTCATGCTTGCCATGACGCCGCCCTGGTCGTCCACGTAGTAGTCGTCGCCGTGGATGCTCTTGATGCGCACGATGGGCAGTCGCTGGGTGACAAGGATGTTGACGTGGCCGTCCTGTGTCTTGTAGCACTGCGCCGTGCTCACGAAGGGGCTCTGGCGGAGCAGTTCCTCCACGTCTCTTGGATTGAGAGCGCTCATGGGCTTCTCAAGCGGATAGAGGTGCTTGGCCTCCAGTATGTTCTTGATTTCCTGTGCACTGAGGAAGCCGTAAGTGTTCTCGTCGGCAATGCTGATGTTCACCTTTGTACACATCTTAGACGACTCGTCCGGCTTGTTGAACGAGGTCATGGAAAAGCCCAGATACACCGCAAGCAGTATATCGAGGACAATGATGAGGGCTCTTTTCCAGTTGATGTGTAACTTCATATCGGTGGGTCAGCAATGGTATTTCTGTTTCAGTATGCTCTCCATCTCGGGCACTTGTGCGTCGAGGTCGCCGGCACCGAGGACGATGAGCACGTCGAAGTCGTTGTTGCGTACGAAGTCGAGCACGTCGTCCTTCCTGATGATGAGCTTGTCGACGCCCGGCTTGAGGTTGTCGTAGATGAGCTTCGAGGTGACGCCTTCGATGGGCTGCTCGCGAGCGGGGTATATCTCGGTGAGGACCACCTGGTCGAGCAGGCTGAGGCTGTCGGCGAAATCGCGGTAGAAGTCGCGAGTCCGGGTGTACAGGTGCGGCTGGAAGATGGCCGTGATGCGGCGGTTGCGGTAGAGCTCGCGCATGCTTCGGGCGCTTTGGTAGATTTCCTTCGGGTGGTGGGCATAGTCGGAGAGGAAGACGATGCGGTCGTTTCTGAGCTTGAAGTCGAAACGACGGTCCACGCCGTGATAGGTGCGCATGCCGTAGCGAAGTTCCTCGGCCGAGCAGCCGTTGAGCTGAGCCATGGCCATGGCGGCGATGCCGTTGTCGATGTTGATGGGCACGGGCTGGCCCAGCTGCACGCCGGTGACGTTCTCGATGGGCGACACGAAGTCAAACACGATCTCGCCATTGTCGATGCGGATATTCTCGGCATGGAAGTCGCCTTCATTGAGACTGTAATCATAGATGCGGACGCCTTCCTGTACGTCGGGCTGCATCTCCAGTCCACGATGAATGATGAGCGCGCCTCCGAGCTGTATGAGTGTGGTGTAGTGGCGGAAGCTCTCCAGATAGGCCTCTTTGGTGCCATAGATGTCGAGGTGGTCCGGATCGGTGCTGGTGATGACGCTCATCCACGGGCGCAGCCAGTGGAAGGAGCGGTCGAACTCGTCGGCCTCGATGACCACGAAGTCGCTTCTGTCGGACAGGATGTAGTTGGTGCCGTAGTTCTTGGATATGCCTCCGAGGAAGGCGTTGCAGTCCATCGACGACTGGTGCATGATGTGTGCACACATGGTGCTTGTCGTGGTCTTGCCATGGGTTCCGGCCACGCAGAGTCCGCGATGAGTGCGGGTGAGGGTGCCAAGCACCTGTGCACGCTTCTGAATCTCGAATCCGTTCTCGCGGAAGAAGACCAGTTCCTTGTGGTCGGCGGGCACGGCGGGCGTGTAGACAACGAGTGTCTGGGCACTGTTGCGGCACGAGCGCGGAATGGCATCAACGTTCTCCTCGTAGTGGATGAGTGCTCCCTCGTCCTCGAGCTGACGGGTGAGCGGGGTGGGCGTCTTGTCGTAGCCCGCCACCACCATTCCCTTCTTGAGGAAATAGCGCACGATGGCACTCATGCCGATGCCTCCGGCACCGACGAAATAGACGGCTTTGATATCTTTCAGTTCCATGGTTTCTTCTTTTGTTTATATGAGGGAGGGGCTGCGGCGGTGCCGCTGCCTACGCACAGCCCAGGGTGAGGGGGGAGGCGGAGGTGCGGCGTGGCAGCGGCCTTATGCGTGGCCCTTCTGGCGGGCGAGCTTCACGACTTCCTTGGCGATGATGTCGGCGGAGTTGGGCAGTGCCAGCTTGAGGATGTTCTCGCTGAGCGAGGCCAGTCGAGCGGGGTCGTTGACGGTTTCGAGAGCCAGGGGGATGAGCTTGTCGCGGGCCTCGGCGTCCTTCACGTAGAGAGCCGCGTCCTTGTTCACCAAGGCCATGGCGTTCTTGGTCTGATGGTCCTCGGCCACATTGGGCGAAGGAACCAGGATGACCGGTGTGCCCAGGAGGCAGAACTCGGAGATGCTGCTGGCTCCGGCACGGCTGATGACGAGGTCGGCCGCCTTGTATGCGGCACCCATGTCGGCAATGAAGTCGGTGGTTTTCAGCATGGGCATGTCCTCGTGGTTGTTGAGCTGCTTGAGCATCTCACCGTAATAGTACTTGCCCGTCTGCCAGATGACCTGCACGCCACTCTGGCGGATGTCGGCCAGATGCTGGAGCACGCTCTCATTGACGGTGCGTGCGCCCAGACTTCCGCCCACGATGAGGATGGTCTTCTTGCCTGGTTCGAGACCGAAGGTCCTGACAGCCTCGTCCTTGGTGAGCTTGCATTCAAGCAGCTGCTGGCGCACGGGGTTGCCGGTCATGATGATCTTGTCGCTGGGGAAGAAGCGTTCCATGCCCTCATAAGCCACACATATCTTGGCTGCTTTCTTGGCCAGCAGCTTGTTGGTGACGCCGGCGTAGGAGTTCTGTTCCTGAATAAGGCAGGGGATGCCCATGGAAGCCGCCTTGTTGAGAGTGGGGCCACTGGCATAGCCTCCCACGCCTACTGCCACCTGCGGCTGGAATTCGCGTATGATCTGCTTGGCCATGCGCTGGCTTTTCCATATCTTGAAGAGCACCTTGATGTTCTTCAGCGGGTTCTTGCGGTCGAAACCCTGAATGGGCAGACCCTTGATGTCGTAGCCTGCCTGCGGCACGCGCTGCATCTCCATGCGTCCCTCGGCTCCCACAAACAGGATCTTTGCCTCGGGATGACTGGCGCGTATGGCATTGGCAATGGACACGGCCGGGAAGATGTGCCCGCCGGTTCCGCCGCCGCTGATGATGACTCTCAGTTCGTTTTCCATATCTCTTGTTTCCTTTCTTTGCTATGCTGAAGCGCGCAGGGGGCGCGGCTTCTTGCTCTCGGTAACCTCATCCTTGCGCTTGGCCGTGTAGCTCACGCTGAGGATGACGCCCATGTAGACGCAGTTGACAATGGTGCTCGTTCCGCCCTTGCTGATAAGTGGCAGCGGCTGACCGGTGACTGGCGCCAGACCCACGGCCACACACATGTTGAACATGGCCTGCGTGACGAGCAGGAGGGCGATGCCCATGATGAGCAATGCCGGGAAGGCGTTGGCACAGCGGTTGGCGATGGTGGCCGTGCGGAAGAGCAATATGATGTAGAGCAGACAGACGCCTGCGGCGCCCCAGATGCCCATCTCCTCAATGATGATGGCGTAGATGAAGTCGGAGAAGGCCTGCGACAGGAAGTCGCGTTCCACCGAGTTGCCGGGACCTTTGCCCACCACATTCGACGAGGCGATGGCAATGTTGGCGTGGGCAACCTGTGCATCCTTGTCGAGGTCGATGTCCTCGGGGCGCACCTCATCGTTGTCGAGGAACTTCACGATGCGTGCCTTCCAGGTGCTGGCACGGTGAAAGAACTTGTTGTAGACCTTGCCGAGAACACCGGGACTGGCCTCTTCGGCCACGGTTTCGGTCATGGCCATCTTCTCGTCGGGCACTGGTTCGGCATCGGAAGTGTCGCCCACAAGCCACACCATGGCGAAGATAAACACACCTCCCATGGCCAGCACGCCCAGCGTCTTTCCCAGCTGCACCTTCGACACACGGCCGATGAACATCATGATGAACACCGTGAGGAAGAGCAGGGCTGCCGTGGAAAGGTTCTCCATGCCGATGAGCACCAGCACGGGAACCGTCACGTAGAGCACATACTTGAAGGCCGATCGCGAGGCGCCGTCGACCGTCTGCATGGCACTCAGGATCTGTGCCTCGGCCAGAATGACGGCACCCTTGGCCAGCTCAGACGGCTGGAACTGGATGCCGAAGAAGCCTATCCAGCGCTGTGCGCCGTTGGTGCTCTGGCCCACAATAAGCACGGCTATGAGCATCAGGATGGAGAAAAGCAGCGCAAAAGGCGTCACCAGCTTGAAATACTTACACTTGATGTTCATGGTGAGCACCATGAAGCCCACGCCCACCAGCAGCAGGATGGTGTGGTAAACCACAGGGGCCCAGTAGTTGCCGCCCTTGTAGGTGAGGGCGCTCGAAGCACTATATACCTCGAGTACGCTGATGATGCAGAGGAAGAAGAACACCATCCAGATGATGCCGTCTCCCTTGAATTTAATCTTGCTCAGACTCTCAAACATTTCTTTTCCTCCTGTTTTCTTTTATTCTTAATGAAGCCCTGAGAGCGGAATGTCTACATACTGCGCACGAGCGTCTTGAACTGCTCGCCGCGGTCCTCCATGTTCTTGAAAAGGTCGAACGATGCACAGCAGGGCGAAAGGAGCACGGTCATGCCGGGTTCTGCCAGTTCAGAGCAAGCCGCCACGCACTCTTTCATGGAGTGGGTGTCGCGGACGGGGATGCCCAGCTGGTCGAAGTTGTCGTGCAACTTCTGATTGTCGGCGCCCAGATAGACCAGTGCGGCGCACTTCTCCTTGACGAGGGGCTTGATGGGTTCATAGTCGTTTCCCTTGTCCTTGCCACCAATGATGAGGATGGTCTTGGTCTTCATGCTATCCAGAGCATACCAGCAGGCGTCGACATTAGTGGCCTTGGAGTCGTTCACATAGAGCACGCCGCCCACGGTGCATACCTTTTCGAGACGGTGCTCCACACCGGGGAAGTTGCCGAGACTCCTGCGGATGACCTCATTCTTGATGCCGGCCACGTTCGACGCAATACCGGCAGCCAGTGAGTTGTAGATGTTGTGCTTGCCCGAGAGCGACAGTGCCTCTTGCTCCATATTGAAAGGCGTAGGCTTCTCGATGGTGTATATTCCCTCCTCAATGTAGCCTATGCTGCCATGCTCCTTCAGTTCAGAGAAAGGCAGCCGCACGGCCTTGATGTCGTATCTTTTCAGCTCCCGGCTGATGATGGGGTCGTCGTTCCAGTAGATGAAGGCGTCGTCGGGCGTCATGTTCCGAATGATACGCATCTTGGAATCCACGTAGTTCTGCATGTTGTTCTGGTAGCGGTCCAGATGGTCGGGTGTGATATTGAGCAGGACAGCCACGTTGGCGCGGAAGTCGTACATGTTGTCGAGCTGGAACGAAGACAGCTCAATGATGTAGTATTCATGGGGTTCTTCTGCCACCTGAAGTGCCAGCGACCGTCCGATGTTTCCGGCCAGTCCGGCATCGTAGCCAGCCTCCTTGAAGATGTGGTAGATCAGCGAAGTGGTGGTTGTCTTGCCGTTGGAGCCAGTGATGCAGATCATCTTCGACGTGGTGTATCGTCCGGCGAACTCAATCTCGCTGATGATGTGGATACCCTTCTGGATGATTTTCTGGATCATGGGGGCCTCATCGGGGATGCCCGGACTCTTGACAACCTCGTCGGCATCGAGAATGCGCTCCTCGGTGTGGTGCCCTTCCTCCCACTCTATCTGGTGGTCGTCGAGCATTTTCTTGTAGTGGTCCTTGATGGCTCCCATGTCTGAAACAAACACCTGATAGCCTTCTTTCTTCGCCAGAACAGCAGCTCCGACCCCGCTTTCGGCAGCTCCTAAGACAACTATTTTCTTCATCTTCTCTGTTTTCCTTTCTTCTTGTCTAATGGGTTCTTCTTATCTTATCTTCAGCGTGATGATGGTCAGCGCAGCCAGAATGATGCTTACGATCCAGAAACGGAAAGTGATCTTCGACTCATGGAACTGACGCTCCGGCCATCCCTTGAGCACGTAGCGACTGGTGGAGTCGAGCTGCGAGTCAAGTTTGCGGAAGTTATCGTGGATGGGCGTGGCACGGAAAAAGCGCACACGCTGCCCTTTTCGCTTGTAATACTTGAACACCTGTGTCTGGATGATGACGCTGAGGCTCTCCACGAAGAAGATGCCGCAGAGGATGGGCAGCAGGAGTTCCTTGTGGATAATGACGGCCACCACGCCGATAATGCCGCCGATGGTGAGCGAGCCGGTGTCGCCCATGAACACCTGAGCCGGGAAAGCATTATACCACAGGAAGCCAATCATGGCACCCACAAAGGCGCAAAGGAAGATGACAAGCTCTTGTGAACCGGGGATGAACATGATGTTGAAGTAGGCGGCATACTCAATGTGACTACTCACATAGGAGAGAATGCCGAGTGCCACACCTATAACAGCGGAGTTACCGGCACACATGCCATCCATGCCATCGTTGAGATTGGCACCGTTGGACACGGCTGTCACCACGAAGATAGTCATCACCACGAAGAGCACCCATCCTGCAGCACGGGCTCCCTCACCGCAGAATGACATCACCTTACTGTAGTCGAGGTCATGGTTCTTCACAAACGGGATGGTGGTCTTGAGCGACTTCACCGCTTCCGACTTGTGGATGACCGTCTCCTGATTGTCTTGTTTCACCGTGGTAAGGTTCTCGTTGATCTTCGCATCGGGACTGAGCCAGAGCGTCAGACCCACGATGAGACCGATGCTCACCTGCCCCACTATCTTGTACTTGCCCTTCAGTCCGTCCTTGTTGCGGCGGAATATCTTGATGTAGTCATCGAGGAATCCGAGGAAGCCCAGCCACACAGTGGTGGTGATCATCAGTATGAGATAGATGTTGCGCATGCGGCCCAGCAGCAACACGGGGAGCAAAATGCTCACGATAATGATGATGCCGCCCATGGTGGGCACGCCCTTTTTCTTCTCACCAAAGGGGTCGATGCTGGCGTCGCGGGCAGTCTCTGAGATGTTGCGCCGCTTCATATACTTGATGAAGTGTTCGCCAAACCACGCCGAGATGAGAAGTGAGAGAATCAGCGTAAGCAGGGCACGGAAGGAGATGTAGCTCCACAAATGAGCCCCTGGTATGTCGTATTGCTCGAGGAATCGGAAGAGATAGTATAACATGAGCGCTTCGGTATTTCGGGATATCTGTTTTAAGTTATTACATCAGGCATTGCTTGAGAACACCTCACGCACCACCTCGTGGTCGTCGAAATGGTGTTTCACGCCTTTTATTTCCTGATAGTCTTCATGGCCTTTTCCTGCAATGAGGATGACATCGCCTTTCTGCGCCATCATGCAGGCGGTGCGAATGGCTTCGCGACGGTCTACGATGGAGATGACCTTCTTGAGCTGCTGCTTGTCGAGACCGGCAAGCATGTCGTTGATGATTTCCTGCGGCTCTTCGAAGCGTGGGTTGTCGCTGGTGATGATAACGCGGTCGCTCTGGCGGACGGCTTCCTGCGCCATCAGCGGGCGCTTGCCCTTGTCGCGGTTGCCGCCGGCTCCGCACACGGTGATCACCTGGCCTTTGCCTTCGAGCACCTCGTGGATGGCACTGAGCACGTTGGCCAGTGCGTCGGGCGTGTGGGCATAGTCAACAATGGCGGTGTAGCCCTCTGGCGAATGGATGGGCTCCAGTCGGCCGCTCACACTTTTCAGCGTGCTCAGCACAAGAAGAACGTCTTCGGGTTTCTGCCCCAGCATAACGGCAGCACCATAGACGGCCAGCAGGTTGCTCACATTGAACTTTCCAATGAACTGCACGCCCACCTCGCGGCCATCCACTTCAAGATACATTCCCTCGAAATGGCATTCGAGCAGCTTCGCGCGGAAGTCGGCCATGGTGCGTGTGGAGTAGGTCTTCACCGTTGCCTTGGTGTTCTGCACCATCACCATGCCGTTTTTGTCGTCGGCATTTGTGATGGCAAAAGCCTGTTTGGGCAGACCATCGAAGAAAGCCTTCTTGGCGTTGCGATAGTTCTCCACGGTCTTATGGTAGTCCATGTGGTCGCGTGTCAGGTTGGTGAAGATGCCGCCAGCGAACTTCAGTCCGCCAATGCGCTTCTGGTGGATGGCATGGCTGGAACACTCCATGAACGCATATTGGCATCCTTTCTCCACCATGCGGGCCAGCAGGCGGTTCAGTTCTATGGCGTCGGGCGTGGTATGACTAGCAGGAACGGGCTCACCCTCAATATAGTTGCACACCGTTGAGAGCAGGCCGCACTTGTAGCCCAGCTTGCGGAACATATTATATAATAAGGTGGCAATGGTGGTCTTGCCGTTGGTTCCCGTAACACCTACGAGCTTCAGCTTGGCAGACGGATTGCCATAGAACAAGGTGGCTACCTTGCCGACGGCATCTTCTGTAGACTCCACCTGCACATAGGTGACGCCCTCTTGCGGCTCGGGCAGGTCCTCGCAGAGGATGGACTTTGCTCCCAGCTCGATGGCCTTGCCGATGAAACGATGGCCATCCACCTGCGTGCCCTTCATGGCCACGAAGAGGAAGCCGTCTTCAATGCGACGACTGTCTATGTGTATGCCTTTCACCTCCACATCGGCATCGCCTACTATCTGGAGGGGTTTGACGTTCTTCAGTATTTCATTCAGCTTCATACGCTTGTCCTTTTATCGTTTTGTCGACTGCTCTTAGTTCAGACGGATGGAGCAGACATCACCCTTTCCTACCTTGCGTCCTGGTCCCAGACTCTGCGCCACCACCTTGCCACGGCCCTCTATGCGAACCTTGAGTCCGCGGCTCTCGAGCATGAACACGGCATCGCGTGCGCCCATTCCCTTTACGTCGGGCACGAGGTTTTTGTCGGGTTCGCTCTTTTCAGCCAGTGTCACCTCGTTAGTGGTCGTAGAGGCTATGCCCCAGATATTCTTACTGGTGTTCTTCAGATTGGCCCATGAGTCGGAGACCTTCACGCCAAGCTGCGAGAGCACGTATTCTGCCGAGAAGAGGTTGCCATTCTTCACTTCAGGCACGAGCACGGAGAGCGAGTCACGGGCGTCGCTCACGCTCAGTTTCACGTCTTGTGCCATGATGCCCTCGGAAATGTTGTGGAACACCTTTCCACTCATGCCACCACCCGAGCCAGACCCAGCCTTCTGTATGCAGACAATGCAGCTGTAGCGGGGCTTGTCGGCCGGGAAATAGCCGCAGAACGAGAGCAGATAGTGCATCTGGCCGGTCTTGTAGCCGCCTACACCTTGCGAAATCTGCGCCGTACCCGTCTTGCCTGCCACCTTGAAGGAGCGCGAACCGGCTTTCTTACCCAGTCCCTGACTCACCACATGATACAGGATGGTCTGTATCTCGCGAAGGGTCTTTTCCTTGCATATCCGCTCTTTAATGACGGTGGTTGGGAAATCCTGAATGACCTGTCCGTCTTTCACGATCTGCTTCACGAAGCGCGGACGCACCATCTTTCCGTCGTTGGCAATGGCATTATAGAAGGTCAGCGTTGAAATGGGCGGCACCTGCGTCTCGTAGCCGATGCTCATCCAGGGCAGCGTGGTGGGATACCAGCTGTCGGCAAACTTTCCATTGGCCTTGCGCTCCGGACGACGGATATGCGGACGTGCGGCGCCCATCAGCGGTATCTCCAGGTCGCTGGCGATGCCCACGCGGTAGAGTCCGTCGACGAACTTCTCGGGATTGTCCTTGTAGTACTTGTCAATGATGGAGCTCACACCGATGTTCGAGCTGCGTTCCAGAATCTGCCCGAAGCTCAGCACGCCATAGCCGCCACGATGCCAGTTGTGGTCGCGCATCTTGGAACCGTACATGTCCTTGACGCCGCCATTGCAGTTCACCGTGTAGAACGTGTCGACAACTCCGTCGTCGAGTGCCACCATCATCGAGGCGGTCTTGAACACCGAACCAGGCTCCAGCAGGTCGCTCACGGCATGATTCTGCCGCTCGCGGTACTGTCCGTCGGCACACTTCGACATGTTCACGATGGCCTTCACGTCGCCTGTCTTCACTTCCATCACGATGGCCACGCCGACATCGGCATTGATTTCCGTCAGCTCGTCCACCAGGGCGCGCTCTGCCAGGTCCTGCATGTTCACGTCGATGGTGGTGATGATGTCGGCACCGTCGACTGGCGGGCGCTCGGTGATGCTGAGGTATTTGTTGAGCACTTTCTTGCGCTGCACCACGCCGGGCTTTCCACGAAGCGTGCTGTCGAACGACTGTTCGAGTCCGCACTTAGCCGAATCCTTGGCGCCATACATCTCGCCTACCGTTCGTCCGGCCAGCGAACCGAAAGGATGCTGGCGCGAGTTGAACTCCTCCACATGGAAGCCGCCCTTGAAAGGCCGCAGGTTGAAGATGGGAAGCTGCTTCACCTCGGTGAACACGTCGTAGGTGACACGCCGCGGCCACACCGGATAGTTACGCGCCATGCGTGCATAGCCGCTCATCAGGCTGTCGCGGAACACCTGTGCCGGACGCTCAGGGAAGATATCGTGCAGGCCCTCACTGATGGCCATCACCATGGAATCGGTCCACAAGGTGTCGGTCTTGCTGTCGTGCATGGCCTTGAAGTCCATGAACAGCTTGTACTCGGGTATGGAACTGGCCATGAGACGCCCGTCGCAACTCATGATGTTGCCACGCACGGGCTTCACCTCCACGCTGTCGCGCTTCAACCTGTCGGCCACATCCATCCAGAACTCTCGCTTCACGGTTGCCGTGTAGAAAGCCTTTCCCACAATGAGCAGGCCCAACACGACCATCGCCAATCCGATGATCTTGTAGCGCGGAACGATTTTGTCTCTTTCAAAAAAACTGCCCATGTATTTACACCTTATATATATTATACGCGTGCGCGACGCGCGTATACGCGTGCGACGCTGTTTGTTCTACTTTCCTGTCAGCGGACGATAGTTGTCGGGAATGCTGATGATGTAGGGCGGCTGACTGGCTATCTTCAGCACGCTGTCCTTGTTGTTGCGCAGCATTTCCATCACGTTGCTCTCCCTGCACTTCTCTGTCAGTTCGCTGGTCGTGGAGAGGGCCCTGTACTTGGCGTCCACCAGCTCGCTGTTCAGCCGGTCTATCTCCAGCATGTCCTTCTGACAGCTGTATCGGTTGGAGATGTAGACGATGACGAAGCCCGTTATGAGCAGGATGATGCCGATCTGCCGTCTGAGCAGCTCGGCGGTGAGCCAGTCGCCACCCAGAATCTTGCGCAGCGAGAAGTTTGTCGAGAGCGGTTTCTCGTCTTCGCGCGCCTGGTCCTTCATGGCTTCCTGCAGCGAGGGTTCCTCCTTCCGCTCTGGTTCGGGCTCAGCCTTCGGTGCGGCCTTGATGGCCTCGGGCTGTTCCTCCACCACGACGGCCTCATCCTGCTGCTCCGCGGTTTCATCCACGTCGGCCACAGGTTCTGCCTCTACGGGTTTCGTCTTCTCCTCACTCATATCTTGCTCTCTTTCTTTTCTGCTATTCTCAGTTTGGCACTTCGGCTTCGCGGATTGGCTGCCTGCTCTTCGGCCGACGGCACAATCACCTTATTGTTCACCAGTTCGAATGGCGTCTGCACTCTTCCGAAGAAGTCCTGCCTCATCTTTCCCTCCACATTGCCGGTTCTCATCACGTTCTTCACGATGCGGTCTTCGAGCGAATGATAGGTGATGACCGCCAGCCTTCCGCCTGGACGGATCAGCTCGGTTGCTGCCAGCAGCATCTCACGCAGGGCTTCCATCTCGTGGTTCACCTCAATGCGCAGGGCCTGAAACAGCTTGGCCATGTCTTTCTTTTCGCGTTCGCGCTGAAACAGCGGGGCCACCGCATTGAGGAAATCCTGCGTGGTGACGATGGGACTTTGCTGTCGTGCCTTCACCACGGCGGCGGCGATGCGCCGGCTTTGTTTCAGTTCGCCGTAGAGGTAGAAGATGTCTGCCAGCCTGGCCTCGTCGGCCTTGTTCAGCACGTCGGCAGCATTCTGTCCGGCGCGTTTGTTCATCCGCATGTCAAGCGGTGCATTGAAACGGAAACTGAAACCGCGCTCGGCATCGTCGAAGTGATGACTCGAAACGCCAAGGTCGGCCAGCAGACCGTCTATCTGTGATACGCCATAATAGCGCATCCAGTTCTTCAGGTATCTGAAATTGCTTCTTACAAAGGTGAACCGCGCATCGTCGGCGATGGTGGAGGCGGTCTTTTCGCCCCGCTCGCCGTCGGTTACCCTCATGGGGCTCATCAGGTTCTTTTCGGCGTCCTGGTCCTGGTCAAAGCCATACAGATGGCCTTTCCCCGTGCCCAGTCGCCTGAGCAGCTCGCGACTGTGTCCGCCGCCGCCGAACGTCACGTCCACATAGATGCCGCCGGGCTTCACGCAGAGGCCGTCGATGCTCTCGCTGAGCAGCACGGGCACGTGGTAGGCGGTCGTCTCTTCCATGGGCTGTGGCTTACTTGATGTCGTTGGTAGAGCTCAGCGACGGCACATGCGGCTCCATGCCCATCACCTCTTCGAGCGTCTGGGCGAAGTCGTCGGGATCCATGAACGGCTCCTGGCTCTTCTCGCAGCTCCATATCTCGATGATGTCGTTCTTTCCGATGAACTTCACGTCGGAAACGATGCCCGCCATCTCCAGGTAGCGCTTCGGGATGAGGAAGCGGCCGTTGGCGTCGAGCGTGATTTCCTCCACGTTGCTCATGAACTCGCGCAGGATGCGCTGGTGGCTGCGGTTCCACAGGCTGAGCCGGCGGTTCAGGGCGTCCACGCGCTCGTTCCACACTGTCTCCGGATGCAGCACCAGACAGTCCTCGAAGATGTCCTTGCGCAGGTAGAGCGTCTGCTTGCCCGAGGGCTGCAGCTCCTTGCGGAAAGGGGCGGGCAGGAAGGCGCGGCCTTTCGCGTCAATCTTTGCTTCTATCGTGCCTATAAATCGCATACGTACATCTTTTATAAATACTGTTTGCAAAGATACTACTTTTTCTCCACTTTTCCCCACTTTTCCCCACTTTTTTACTAAAAAGCGGAAAATTTCTTGATTTTAACATTTGTTTAGCGTGTCAAACTGGATTCTTCCATCAGTAAGAAGTTCAACCTCAGCCCACCATCTGGTCAGACCCAATAGAGCAAGCCCACGAAACGAATCAAAAACAAATCGACAAGTAACACACATCTGTTATCCGTACAAATTGTTCGGATTATGGTGACATCACCTATTTGTTTTAGGTCACGAGAATAATTATTATACCAAAAGCTTCTCCGATTCGTTTTTTTTGCATATCTTTGCAAGCAAGATGTGCGACTATTGCGAATAAGTACAACATAGGCATGTCGCTTTTAAGAAGTTATATAACAAACACGACAATCAAAAAAAGGAAATCCCATGAAAGGCAAACTAAACGTGTTATTGACCACGCTTCTGTTTCTTACAGTTGCTAATGTCTTTATGCCAGCAACCGCTACACCCGTTTTAATCAACCCAATAGTAAGTGTCAGTGCCGATGGTAAAACGCTAACATTTAGTAACGGCTGGACATCAGGCGGTACAAGTTATAATATTGAAAACTCCTATGGCTCTACTCCCGCATGGTGTTCCCAGATAGTGACAAAGGTCGTTTTTGACCCTTCGTTTGCCGTTGTTCTACCGACCAGCACGGCTTACTGGTTCAATGGTTGTTCAAGCCTCACAACTATTGAAGGTCTGGAGTATCTCAATGCAGACAGTTTAAAGAGAGCTGACTTTATGTTCTGCGGGTGCAAATCGCTGACAACACTGGACCTGTCAGGGTTCAACACATACAAGCTGACCAGTTGCCATGATATGTTCAGTCAGTGCAGCAACCTGCATACCATTTACGGTAATCGCTGGAGTATCATTGCCAACATGAGCACAACCGAAAAGCAAAAGTTCATGATTTGGAAAATGAATCATCCAAATGAACACTACATGTTCGGTGGATGCACAAGTCTTGTTGGCGGGGCTGGAACCCAATACGACGACTCAAAAACCAGCGACTATGAATACTGCCGCATTGACGGTGGAACAACCTCGCCCGGATATTTTACATGTAAGCCCTCAACCATGAGTGCATACGCCGTGTTATACAAGGGCGTGCTTACTCTTTACTATGACAATTTGCGGTATTCTCACATAGGAGAAAAGCATGACATAACTTTTGGTGAGAAGCCTTCCTACTGTGGTGACAAATCTATCAAACAAGTACAGATTGACGCCTCGATGTCAAACGTAGCTCCGACGTCCACCTCCCAATTATTCGCCGATCTTTACGAACTTGCCTCCATCAAAGGTATTGAGAACCTAAACACCTCAAAGGTCATCGACATGAGCCTTATGTTCAACAATTGCTGCACATTGGGTGCTATTGACTTAAGCCGTCTCGACACATCAAGCGCCACCAATATGACGAGCATGTTCCAGCATTGCTTCTCGCTATCATACATTGACCTAAGTGGGCTGAACACATCCAACGTCACCGACATGTCGTACATGTTCTATCGATGCATGTCGCTACAATCACTTGACGTCAGTCAGCTGAACACCTCAAAGGTTACTAACATGACAGCCATGTTCAAGCAATGCAGCAAGCTGAAAAGTCTGGACCTAAGCAATTTCAACACTTCGCAGGTGACCACCATGAGCGAGATGTTCAATGATTGCAGGTTACTACAGACGCTTAACATAAGTTCGTTTAACACGACGAACGTCACCGACATGTCTTACATGTTCTCTAGATGTAACAGTATACAGGAGATTGTTCTCACCAACTTCAACACCCAAAAGGTAACCAACATGAAAGGCATGTTTGGACAATATAAGAATGATATAGAACTACCGTACGAACCATCGCCTGCATGGTATTACTACTACATCACCACAAAAAGGAAACTTCCGAATCCAGAATTCCGGCTTCACATGGTGGACATCAGCACGTTCAACACATCCAACGTTTCAAATATGTATGGTATGTTTGAATATCAACCAAACCTTGCCACTATATACGTGAGTGGCGACTGGAGCACAGTTAAAGTGAGCAGCAGTAACAGAATGTTCACCGATTCTGAAAATCTTGTCGGTGGAAATGGAACGACTTACGACGAGGACCACACAGACCACACTTACGCCCGTGTAGACGGAGGCGCGAGTTCCCCGGGCTATCTGACCTTAAAAGGCAGCCAAGGTGTTCAGAACACCAAGGAGCCCTATGCTGTTATAAACGGCAGTACACTAACATTTTACTATGACGAACTACGAAGCCGCCGTTCTGGCACTAGTTTCCCAATCAGTTCCACTTTCAACGAAAGCAACAAGCCTTCATGGATTGCCAGCTATGGCAGCAGCATCACCAAAGCCGTCATACACACATCGATGAAAGATTTCCGTCCTCACAGTACAGCCTATTGGTTCTACGGGCTAAAGTCGATAGCAACTGTGGAGGGACTACAGAACATTAACACAATGGATGTTACTGACATGACTTCCATGTTTGAGAGGTGCACCGAGCTCACTAATCTCGACCTTGAAAACTTCAACACATCAAAAGTAACAAGCATGAATTCTATGTTTGGCTACTGCCCTGCCCTTACAACACTCGATCTTGGTTCTTTTGACACGTCGCAAGTAACAGCCATGGACAGTATGTTCATTGAGAACACCGCATTGAAAAGCATTAACCTGAGTTCATTCAACACATCCAACGTTAAGAACTTTATGTTTATGTTCTATACATGCCGCGCACTTGACAGTCTCGATGTGACTCATTTCAACACATCCAAAGCCACAAACATGCGGCAAATGTTTATGCGTTGCTCATCACTGAAGACTCTTGAGCTCCGTAACTTTGATACATCAAATGTGACAGACATGCACGCCATGTTTTATGAATGTGAGGCACTGACAACACTCAACGTCAGCACATTCGACACCCGGAAAGTCACCAACATGTACTGTATGTTTTACAAGTGTACATCTCTTGCCACCCTTGACGTAAGCGGCTTCAGCACGGAAAAGGTAAAAGACATGGCCTATATGTTCAGAGAGATGACATCTTTAAAAGAGCTCTGCCTAAGTGGTTTCAATACATCCAGCGTCACCACAATGAAGGGACTGTTTTACAAAAGCAATGCTCTTAAAACCATCTATGTCAAAAACGACTGGAACATACCCAGCAACGCAGATACTGGCTATATGTTCTCTGGTTGTACTAGTCTTGTTGGCGGCAGTGGAACTGTTTACGACAGCAGCAACACCTCTTCAAGCTATGCTCATATAGATGGCGGTACGGCTTCACCCGGCTACTTCACCAATTTGGTATCTTCTATACCCTCCAACTTACAGGCCTATGCTGTTTATAATGACAATACTCTCACTTTCTATTACGACAACAAAGCCAACAGCCGCAACGGCACAAAGTATGTGATCTCGGCGTATTATAATCGATTAAACCTTCCGAAGTGGATTCTCGACTATAACCGCCGATCGTTCTCAAAAGCCGTATTCGATGTGTCATTTGCTTCTTATCGCCCCGTCAGTACCGCTTTCTGGTTTTACAACTGCTCTGCAATGACTACTATTTTGGGCATCGAAAACCTTAACACATCGAGTGTGACGACAATGGCCGAGATGTTCCGTTATTGCAGTGTGCTAAACAACCTCGACTTACGCACATTTGACACAAGCAACGTCACCGACATGTCTTGCATGTTCTGCTACTGCTGGAAACTCACCAATGTCAACGTGAGCACCTTCAACACATCGAAGGTAATCGACATGTCACATCTATTCCACCAATGTCCCATCGAATCGGTCGACGTTAGTAGTTTCAATACTGAAAAAGTGAAAGACATGAGCATTATGTTCGCCGAATGCAAAAGACTTAGCGAACTCGACCTGAAGAGTTTCAACACTGCCAACGTCACAAACATGAACTGGATGTTTATTGGCGACAGGTCGCTCAAAACCATCTACGCAAGCAACAAATGGAGTACGGAAAAGGTGGTCAACAGCGACAATATGTTTTATGACAATACACATCTTGTCGGCGGACGAGGAACAAAATACACCTCAGAGCACACAGACAAAGAGTATGCTTGCATCGACGGTTTGAATTGCGCCCCAGGATATCTGACAAGCGATGGCAGTTACGAAAGCCGCGATGCCTACGTAGAAATAGTTGATACCATTATGACCTTCTACTACGATGACATGCGATACTGCAGACAAGGTGAAATCTATCCAGTTGGTCAATTGGCTAATATCACCTTGAACGGTTTCAATGTGCCGACATGGCATCATGCCAGTCTAAACGTGAACGACGTCACGTGGGTGCGGTTCGACAAATCGTTTGCCGATTACAGGCCAACATGCACATCCTGTTGGTTTAGTGATTTGTATCAACTAAAGAAAGTCAGTGACATTTGCTACCTAAACACATCGGAGACGACAGAAATGGGCTGTATGTTCAGCGATTGCTCCAACTTAGAGTATCTTGACCTAAGCAGTTTTAACACTGAGAAAGTGACAACAACGGAAATGATGTTTTGGTCTTGCTGTTCTTTGCATACAATTGATGGTCTAGACAAATGGAATACTTCTAACCTCACTGACATGAACCACATGTTTAGTGGCTGTTTAAAACTAAAGGCTCTTGACTCGTCCAATTTCGACACACACAAAGTGACAAACATGAATGGTTTATTCTATAATTGTCACTCGCTGAGTAATCTGGACCTCAGTTCCTTCAATACTCAGAAAGTTTCCTCTATGAGCGACATGTTCTACTTTTGTGTCGGTCTGACATCACTCGATCTAAGCAGTTTTAACACAGAACAAGTGACAGATGTGTCTTCTATGTTCGAACACTGCTACAACTTATCACGACTCAATGTCAGCAGTTTCAATACTCGTAACGTGACAAACATGGAGTCAATGTTTGCAGACTGCAAGAAATTATCGACTCTCGACCTAAGTCACTTCGACACGAATAACGTGACAAACATGGCTGCCATGTTCGAAGACTGCAGCAGTCTTACAAGTCTTGACGTGAGCAATTTCGACACTCATAATGTGACAAGCATGGCTGCCATGTTCGAAGACTGCAGAAATCTGACAAGCCTTAATGTAAGCAGTTTTACCGCAAATAGTACGGCACATACGGCTGATATGTTCTCCCGCTGCAGGAATCTCATTAGCCTTGACTTATGTGGTTTCGACATAAAAGCAAGTGAATATATTAGCCGTATGTTCAATAGTTGTAACAGCTTGACGACCATTTATTGTAACAATGACTGGAACATGCCGACGCCCTCAGAAGAGCCAAACGGTGTCTTCTCAGGCTGCTATAGCCTTGTTGGTGCCAAAGGTACACAATACGCATACAGCCTTTCCCTCGACAACATAGACTACACCTATGCACGTCCCGACAACGCGCCGTCTTTGCCTGGCTTCTTCACGCCAAAGGATAGTACACCAACAGACATCAGAAGTGTTGCAGACGACCTGCCATCCAGATTCTACACGGTAGACGGGCGCTGTCTGGAGAATCAACCAACCGCAAAGGGCATCTATATCACAAACGGGCACAAACTTGTAGTGAAGTAAAAAGTCGTCATTTCAACAACAAGCAACAAAGCCAACAACTGTTAGAACCTTTTTTCTATTATCCACACGCTGTGTAAGACACTCGCAAGAAAGCAAAACGTAGCGCAGAAGAGCAAAAAATCGTAAAACGCGGACTTTTTTTTCAAAAAAGGAAGCGTTTTGCGATTTTTGTTGTACTTTTGCAAGATATTAGGCAACAATGGCAGAAATCAGCAAGAAAACCATCGACATTGAAAAGGTGCTGCGCAGCAAGATGGGAGCGAAGGCACGCTGGGTGCCGCGCCCTGCCGTCAACTGGCTAAAGCGCATCATCCACCAGGATGAAGTGAACAGCTTCCTGTGGGAAAGTCGCGAACTAACGGGCACGCCTTGGCTGGAAGCCTGCGTGAAGTATCTGGAAATGGACCTGCACGTAGAAGGCCTTGAGAACCTGCCTTCACCCGACGACGGCCGTCTCTACACCTTTGTGTCGAACCACCCGCTGGGGGGCATCGACGGCGTAGCCCTCGGCAGCATCATCGGCCGCCACTATGACGACCGCTTCCGCTATCTGGTGAACGACCTGCTGATGAACCTTCCCGGCCTGGCACCGCTCTGCATTCCCATCAACAAGACGGGGTCGCAGAGCCGCGCATTCCCTGCCATGGTGGAGGCGGGCTTCCAGAGCCAGAACCACATGCTGATGTTCCCGGCCGGTCTTTGCTCACGCAAGCAGAACGGACAGATCAGAGACTTGCCATGGAAAAAGACATTCGTGTCGAAGAGCGTGGAGTATCAGCGCGACGTGGTTCCCATCCACTTCGGCGGACATAACTCCGAGAAGTTCTATCGCATAGCAAATATCGGCGACCGGTTCAAGCTGAAGTTCACCATCGCCACCCTGTGGCTCGTCGACGAGATGTACAAGAACGTGGGCAAATCGTTCACCATCACCATCGGCAAGCCCATCCCCTGGCAGACGTTCGACCGCTCGAAGACGCCCACGCAATGGGCACAGTGGGTGCAGGACCGCGTCTACGAACTCCCCACCGACAAGCGCTGACCCCAGCAGGCACCATACAAATCCATCAAAAAGCAAACCACTCATGGATCAACCCATCATCGCACCCATCAGCAAAGAGCTGCTCAAGAGCGAACTCACTCCTGAAAGACAGCTGCGAATGACCAATAAGAGTCACAACGAGATCTACGTCATCACCGCCCACGAGGCTCCCAACGTGATGCTGGAGATTGGCCGTCTTCGCGAGATTGCCTTCAGAGAAGCCGGCGGTGGAACTGGCAAAGAGACCGACATCGACGAGTTCGACACCTGCGAGAACTGCTACAAGCAGCTCATCGTGTGGAATCCCGAAGAAGAGGAAATCATCGGAGGCTACCGATATCTGCTGGGCACCAACTGGAAACTCGACGACAAAGGGCAGCCCATCCTGGCCACAAGCCACATGTTCCACTTCTCAGAGAAGTTCCTCCGCGAATACATGCCCTACACCGTGGAACTGGGACGCTCGTTCGTGTCGCTTGAATACCAGAACGTGCAGCGCAACTCGAAAAGCATCTTCGCCCTCGACAACCTGTGGGACGGTCTGGGCGCGCTCACCGTCATCTTCCCCAACGTTCGCTACTTCTTTGGAAAGATGACCATGTACCCCAGCTACATCCGCAAGGGCCGCGACATGATTCTTTACTTCCTGAAGAAGCATTTCGACGACAAGGAGAACCTCATAACGCCGATGAAACCGCTGAAAATTGAAGCTGACCCGAAGGAGCTGGAGGCCCTTTTCTGCGGCAAGGACTTCAAGGAAGACTACCGCATCCTGAACCGCGAGATTCGCAACATGGGCTACAACATCCCCCCGCTGGTGAACGCCTACATGGGTCTCTCGCCCACCATGAAACTCTTCGGCACTGCCATCAACGACGGGTTCGGCGACGTGGAGGAGACTGGCATCCTCATTGCCGTGGACGAAATACTGGAGCAGAAACGCGTGCGCCACATCGACTCCTTCATAGCCGAGCACCCCGAAGCGCTCCACATCACCAGCGGTGCCAACAAAGTCATCTACAAGGAAAAGGAATCCTGACAACCGCAATGTCTGTCGCAATACATAGCGCGCGAAGGCATTAGAAACGATATTTCACAACGAATGACGCGAACTTCACGAAAGGCACACAGCCAGCATCTTCGTGAACTTCGCGTCATTCGTTGTCTTCAATCCTTCCTACATTTTGTCTTGCCTACATAAACCACTTAGTCTTTCAGGCAACCGACGGGGACTACCATCACCCCATCGGTGCGCAAGTAGGCATATTGCCCTACTGCTGTCAGCACCATCATGAATGAAGGCTTCTTCATTCTGGTGGTATCAATTTTCTGAGCTAACGAAATCAGACTAGTAGCTCCTTCCTCGATGCGGGTTTCGCCGCCCAGCTTGATTTCGATAAGTCCATAGCTACCATTACGAAGATGGACCACAGCGTCGCACTCCAAGCCATTCTTGTCTCGGTAATGAAACACGTTTCCGTCATTGGCCTCGGCATATACGCGGAGGTCTCTTACGCAGAGTGTTTCAAAGAAAAGGCCCATTGTTTCGAGGTCGTTCATCAAGTCACTGGGTCCAATTCCCAAAGCAGCGATGCCAAGTGATGGGTCTACGAAATAGCGCGTGTCGCTGGTTCGAATGGCAGTTTTTGAGCGCAGGTTGGGATTCCATGCAGGCATATCTTCAATGACAAATATCTTTTTCAGTGCCTTCACATAAGAGGCCACCGTCTCATCGCTCATACGTTCTGCCTCGTTCGAGCTCATATCGGCAACGATAGTGGGAATATTGGCCATGCCTCCTTGCAAACGTGCATAGCTGCGCATGAGTCGCTTGGCTCGATGTTCGTCGCGTTCAATGCCATCAACGCGCGAGATATCGGAACGAGTAATGGCCTCATAGTATTCCGTTGCCTGCATAAGTGCGGCTTTCGGCGTCTTTTTTTTCAGCGTGGAAGGCCAGCCTCCACGGCATATAGCGAACGCTATGTCCTCCATCGACAATGATGACGCGCCATCTATCTGGTCAGGATGAGCGAAGAGAGCGCCGAGACTGACCGTTCCCGACGATTCTCCCGATTCCCATAATGTCATAGGGCGCATGGTAAGCCATGCAAAACGGCCTGTTCCCGTATGATGGATCTTGGAATTGTCGGCAGGTACCGCAGAACCCGTCAGCATGAACAACCCGTCGTCCTTGCGGTGGTCTACCTCGAAGCGCACAGCATCCCACAGCTGAGGAGCTATCTGCCACTCGTCTATCAGTCGCGGGGTTTCTCCTTGCAGCAGACGTTTGATGTTCGTCTCAGCCAATTGAAGGTTTTGGTCGAGATGTTCCGGGTCGTCCATATACAGAATGCTCCTAGCCTGCTGTTCTGCTGTCGTTGTCTTTCCACAAGCTTTGGGGCCCTCAATCAGAACAGCACCCATAGCATCGAGTTTTTCCGCCAACAAAACGTCAGCTATTCTCGTTCTATATTCAAAGCCTTTTGTTGCCATAAGATGAATTTTTAGTATCGTGCTGCAAAAGTACTAAAAATCTGCGAATTACAAAAATTTTCTCGCACCAATTTGGTTGTTTGGCCGGTTTTCGTTTGGTTGTTTGGCCGGTTTTCGTTTGGTTGTTTGGCGGCGTTTTGTTCGGTTATTTGGCGGCGTTTTGTTCGGTTATTTGGTGCCTGGAAACGCAAAAGAGGAGGACGAAACTGGCGGTTTCTAAGTGAAATATTGACAGTTTCGGGAAACAAAACTGACGGTTTCGGGAAACAAAGCCATTGGATTTGTTGAACGAATCCATTGATTTTGTTGAACGATTTCAATGGAATTGTTCAACGATTTCAATGGAATTGTTTCGGGAAACTGGCGGTTTTGTTGCAGAATAGTGGCAGTTTTATTGCGGAAAACTGGCGGATTAATTACGGATAATTGGCGGGTTGATTGCAGGAAAATGGTGGTTGCGGCCGGGAGCGCGGGCGTTCTCGACCACTGAGACTGTTGTGCGGACGGGGTGAAAGGGCAAGAGGGAGGCTACACGATGGGAAGACTGATGCCGTTGATTTTCTGGTAGATGTCGAGGGCGTAGACATCGGTCATGCCGGTAATGTAGTCGATCATAGCCATGATGCGGGTCTCCAGGTCGGGACTGTCGATGCTGTACTGGCTGCTGACGCGCTGAATGAGCTGGCGCGAATAGAAGCGGTCGGGATGCACGGCGGCCTCGATCATGGCCCCCATCAGCGTGTCGATGATGCGGAAACCCGAGAGCTCGACGTCGAGGACGGGCTTGCTGCGGTAGATTTTCTTCACCGAGAGTTCGGAGCAGCGACGGTAGGCTTCGCGCTGCAAGTCGGGAATGTGGTCGATGAGCGAGTGGCTGAAGGTGCCGCTGAGGATGTCTTCCTCGCGCTCCACGAAGGTCTGGGCACACTCCTGCTCCAGTTTGCCAATGGCACAGGAGCGCAGGTAGACCACCTTCTCGTTGTCGTCGTCGATGCCCTCGTCGGTGATGCGCTGACGGATGTGCTGCTGCGTGGTCTCGTCGAAGAAGCCGAGCAGCAGGTGCTCCGTCTCGTCGTAGGACAGGATGCGCAGCTTGTGGGCGTCTTCGATGTCCATGATTTCGTAGCAAATATCGTCGGCTGCCTCGACGAGATAGACGAGTGGATGGCGCACATATTGCAGTGGCTCGCCTGGTTGCGAGGTGCAAAAAACGCCCATTTCATCGGCGATTCGCTGGTATATGGGCCTGTCGACTTCGAAGAATCCGAACTTCCCCTTCTTGCCGGCGGCCGACGACGAGCAGGGATATTTCACGATGCTGGCCAGCATGGAGTAGGTCATGACGAACCCTCCCTCGCGGCGCCCCTTGAAACGGTGTGTGAGCAGGTGGAAGGCGTTGGCGTTTCCCTCGAAGTGGGTGACATCATTCCAGAAGGCCGGCGACACCTCGCGCTGCAGGCTCTGCCCGGGTCCCTCGCGGAAGAACGCCTGTATGGCCTTCTCGCCCGAATGGCCGAAGGGCGGATTGCCCATGTCGTGGGCCAGACAGGCGGTGCTCACGATGGTGCCTATCTGCGGAAAGAGCGTCTCCTTCAGCTCAGGTCGTCGCTGCATGATGGCGTGGGCCACGTCGTTGCCCAGCGACATGCCGACGCTGGCCACCTCGAGAGAATGGGTGAGGCGGTTGTGCACGAAGACGCTGCCCGGCAGGGGGAACACCTGGGTCTTGTTCTGAAGGCGGCGGAAGGGTGCCGAGAAGATGAGGCGATCGTAGTCGCGCTTGAACTCAGAGCGCTCGTCGTGGCGCTCAGTGTGGCGGCTCTCCTGGCCCAGCCGCTTCGAGGTGATAAGCTGTTTCCAATCCATAACAGCTGCAAAAATACGCATTATTTGGCGAAGCATGAAGAATGAAGCGTGAAGAATAGTTAATTGTTTTTCCTCTTGCGGCAAATGTTTTGGCCACGGTATTGTTTTTTTGTATTTTTGCACGGTAAAAAGAAGAAGAAGGAGGACGACAGATAGAAATCGGTATAGAAATGAAACATCTGACCTATATGTGGCTGACCCTTCTGGCAGCCATGCTGACCGCTTGCGGCGACGACGACGAACCCGTGAGAGGCGGATTGCCATTCAGCCTCGAGCTGAAGGCCGAAGTGGTGGAGGGATACACCCAGCGACAGCCCATCTACACGGGCAATGGCGACTACACCATCAGCATGGCCGACCCGCAGATAGCCAGTGCCGAGTATGTGCCCTCGAAAAGCGGGCTCGACTTCGGCGCCATCGTGGTGACCGGGCGCAAGCAGGGCTCCACGGTGATGACCGTCACCGACACGCAAGCCGGCAAGAGCCTCAACGTGGACCTGAAGGTGATTTCGCCCAACTTCCACATGGTGACACCCGTCACATCGGGCCACAAGGCGCTGGCGCACGACGTGGTGTGGTGCCTGGTGCCCAGCCAGAAAGCCGAGCGCGACGTGTTGTTCTTCAGGAGCGACGGCGTAGGCCTGCACTTCCTGACGCGCGGCACCTATCGCACCGAAGACGACGGCAAGGGCCACACAAGGCTCGTCATGAGCTACCCCATGACGGCAAGCGACAGCACGCTGTCTACAGCCGCCGACGCGCCGATGACCATTCACCGGTTCCATCTGGACGCAGCCTCGCCCACCGCCCTCAGCATTCTGACGGCCACTGCCCCACTCTCCACCGCCGACGCCTCGCAGACGGCCACGGTGGAACTGACCGAGGAGGTGTACGGAAGAAAGCTGGCCGCCAACATCGTCTACGGGCCACTCTACCAGCTCATCATCCCCTTCGGCTATCTGGAATGAGAATAGGGGAAGCATCAGAAACAGAAAAAAGAATGACATCATGAAGATAAAAGTAGTGAACCGCGGGCATCAGCAACTGCCTGCCTACGCAACGCCCCAGAGCGCCGGCATGGACCTGCGCGCCAATCTGGACGAGCCCGTCGTGCTGCATCCGCTGGAACGGCGGCTCATCAAGACCGGACTGCACATCGCCTTGCCGCAGGGCTACGAGGCCCAGGTGAGACCTCGCAGCGGCCTGGCACTCAAACACGGCATCACCGTGCTCAACACGCCGGGCACCATCGATGCCGACTACCGGGGCGAGATTGGCGTATGCCTGGTCAACCTGTCGCAGGAAGACTTCACCGTGAACGACGGCGAACGCATCGCCCAGATGGTGATTGCCCGCCACGAACAGGCAGAATTCGAAGTGGTGGACGAGCTCGACGAGACCGAACGCGGACAAGGCGGCTACGGACACACTGGCGTGAAATAAGGAGGCAAGCACGAAAAGAATGAAGAGAAAGGGAACTATCAGAGGCTGCTGGGCAGCCGTAGTGGCCGCGCTGCTGGCCATCATCACCGGCTGTGGGCAGACGAAGACGGTCAGCAGAGAGCCGGTGGGCAAGGGCCTGTCGGCCACGGCCCAGCGCGCGACTCTCTCGTACAACGACTCCCAGCGACTGAAATACTTCTACTATGGCGCCATCGCCAAGCAGATGGAAGGCCACTACACCGAAGCCTACGAGCTGCTGCGCCACTGCCTGGACATCGACCCCACCGCGCCCGAGGTGTACTTCACGCTCTCGGCCTACTACGCAGAGCTCGACGAAGACTCCATGGCACTGGTCTGCATGAAGCGCGCTGCCGAACTGGCACCGACCAACAGCACCTACATGGAGCGTCTGGCAATGGTCCACATCAACAACCGCGAGGTGGCAGAGGCTACGGAGGTGTATGAGCGACTCTACGCCACCGACCGCAGCCGGACGGACTTGCTGCAGACCCTGCTGAAGCTCTACACCTACCAGCAGGACATTCCCAGCATGCTGCAGACGCTGGACCGCATCGAGACAGCCGAGGGAAGCAGCGAGGAAGTGTCGATGGCCAGGGTGCAGATATTTGAGCAACTGGGCGAGAAGAAAAAGGCACTGGCCGAACTGAAACACCTGGCCGAGGCCCATCCGCTCGACATGAGCTACCGCGTGATGATTGGCAACTGGCTCCTGCAGAACGGCAAGTCGTATGAGGCATTGCAAGAGTTCAACAAGGTGCTGGAGGCAGAGCCGGGCAACCAGGAGGTGAGAATGTCGCTGCTCGACTACTATCGCGCCGTGGGAAAAGACGATGTTGCCGACCAGATGCAGGCGCAGCTGCTCGTGCATCCGCAGACACCCTCGTCCACAAAGATGCAGCTCATGCGCGACATCGTGTACAAGAACGAGTCGGAAGGCGGCGACAGCACCCAGATACTCAGCCTGTTCAGGCGCATCCTGGCGGAACCTCAGCAGAACGCCGACATGGCACAGCTGATGGCATCCTACATGAAATTGAAGGAAATGCCGCAGGACAGCATCGACAACGTGCTGCGACAGGCACTCGAGATTGAGCCCGACGTGGCCGGCGTGCGCCTGCAGCTCATCGGCAGCCTGTGGGAGAAGCAGGACTACGACGGCGTCATCGCCCTCTGCAAGCCCGCCGTTGAATACAACCCCGACGAAATGCTGTTCTACTACTACATGGGGCTGGCCAACTACGTGCAGAAGAACAATGACGAGGCGCTGGAAGTGTTCCGTCAGGGCGTCACGCAGATCGACGACGACAGCAACAAGGACCTGGCCTCCGATTTCTATGCCATCATGGGCGACATCCTGCACGAGAAGGGACGCAACGAGGAGGCCTTTGCCGCCTACGACAGCGCCCTGCACTGGAAAGACGACAACATCAGCTGCCTGAACAACTATGCCTACTACCTCTGTCTGGAGGGACGCGAGCTGAGCAAGGCCGAACAGATGAGCTATCGCACGGTGAAGGCCGAGCCCAAGAGCAGCACCTATCTCGATACCTATGCCTGGATCCTCTTCCTCGAAGAACGCTATGAGGAGGCACGCATCTACATTGAGCAGGCACTGATGAACCTCGAAGACAAAGGCGGGGTGATATTTGAGCACGCCGGCGACATCTATGCCCAGAACGGAGACATGGAAAAAGCCATGGAATACTGGCAGAAGGCAAAGGACGACGAGGTGGAAAGCACTACGCTCGACAAGAAAATAAAACAACGAAAATACATCAAGGAACCAAAGAAATGAGAATCATACGCTTAGCTATCGTGGCGCTGACGGCCGTCATCCTGGCCTCGTGCGCATCGAAGAAACATATCGTGGACCAGCCCACAAGCCCCGGACCGTCGCAGACATCGCCGACGCCGGCCACCGATGCGGCCACCCTGCTGAGGCAACAGCAGACGGCATTCGTGCAGAAGGTGAAGGCCAACGCCACCAATGCCAGCAACATCACCGCGAAAATTGACTTCAACCTGAAGTCGGGAAGCAAGGACATCACCGTCGGAGGCAAGCTTCTCATGCGGCGCGACGACGTGATTCGCATCCAGCTCTCCGTACCCATCATCGGCATGGAGGCGGGAAGGCTGGAGTTTACCAAGGACTACGTGATGATTGTAGACCGCATCCACACCGAATATATAAAAGGTGACTACAACCAGATTGATTTCCTGAAGGACAACGGCATCGACTTCTACGCCCTGCAGGCACTGTTCTGGAACATGCTCTTCGTCCCCGGAGAATCGCATCTGACCGACCATTCGCTCAGTGCCTTCACCGTCAACCTGAAGCCCGACGCCGAACGCTCGGCCATCACGCTCAACAAAGGCAGCATGAGCTATGCATGGCAGGCCGAGAACGCCACCGGACACATCAGGCAGACCGACGTGGAATATGGAGCCGGGAAGGCGGGAAACACCAAGATAACCTGCACCTACGGCGACTTCAAGACACTGGCAGGCAAGGCCTTTCCGGCTGACCTGACGCTCGACATGAAGACCTCGGCCACCAAAAAGGCCAAGCAGATAAAGATTGGCATCAAGATGAAGAGCCTGGGAACAGACAGCGACTGGGAGACACGCACCACACTGTCGAAGAAATACAAGCCGGTGAGCGTGGACGACGTGATGAAGAAACTAATGAATCTCTAAATGAAAAGACTCGCCATACTGCTCCTCATGATGGCCTTTGCGCTGACCCCGTATGCTCAGAAAAAGCAGACGGGCAAGCAGACTGCGCGCACAACAACCACGCAGAAAAGGACCACCACCACGCAGCAGAAGAGAACCTCCTCCACACAACAGAAGACCCAGACGGCGCAGAAAGGCAAGACCCGACAGCAGAAGGGAAAGAAAAGAGGGAAGCAGGAAACGCAGAACTACACCAACGCCGACATCAGGAAGCTGCAGAGCCAGCGCGCTGAGGTGCAGAAAAAGCTGAAAGAGCACGAGAAAATGCTGCAAGCCAACCGCGCCGATGTGAAGAAGGGACTCGACAACCTCCTCACCATCAACAGCGAAATCAACGAACAACAGCGCAACATCGACGGCATCAGACAGGACATAGACCATCTGGACGGCAACATCAACCTGCTGCAGGCACAGCTGAAAACACTTGAGGAACAGCTGAAAAGCCGCAAGGAGAAATACGTGAAGAGCATGCGCTACATGGCGCGTCACCGCAAGATTCAGGACCAGATGATGTTCGTCTTCTCCGCCAAGAACTTCGCACAGATGTACCGCCGCCTGCGCTTTGTACGCGACTACTCGTCGTATCAGCGGGCTCAAGGCGAGGAGGTGAAGGCCAAGCAGGCGCAGATACTGGCCAAGCACAAGGAACTGGAACAGGTGAAAGGTCAGAAGAACACGCTGCTCTATAAAGGCCGGAAGGCTCAGGAAGCCCTTCAAGGCAAGCAGCAACAGCAGCAGGAAATGGTGAACTCGCTGCAGAAACAGCAGAAGACAATTCAGGGAATCATCGACGACCAGAAGAAGAAAAACGCACAGCTGAACGCAGAAATAGACCGTCTGGTGGCCATCGAGGTGGAGAAAGCCCGACAGCGCGCCGCCGAGGAGGCACGAAAGAAAGCCGCCGAACAGGCTGCAGCCAAGAAGAAACGCGAGGAGGAACTGGCGCGGAAGAAAGCGGCTGCCGAACAGGCCGAACGCGAAAGCCAGAAGCGAATAGCCGAGGCCCGGGAGCGCGAGGCAAGGGCAAAGACGCCCCAGGAAGCACAACAGGCACAGGCCGAACGTGAGGCCACCGAGCGAAAGGCTGAGGCCGAGAGAAGAAGACACAGACAGGAAGTGGCCAAGGCAAAGAAGGAATCGGAAGAGGCCATGACAATGAGCACCGACGACCGCAAGCTAAGCAACAACTTCGAAAGCAACCGCGGACGGCTGCCCATGCCCATCACTGGCAGCTATCGCATCGTGAGCCACTACGGACAATACAATGTGGAGGGACTGAAAGGCGTGACGCTCGACAACAAGGGCATCAACATCATGGGACAGTCGGGAGCACAGGCCCGCGCCATCTTCAACGGAGAGGTGAGCGCAGTGTTCAGCTTCGACGGCGCCAGTGTGGTCATGGTGCGCCACGGAAGCTACATCTCCGTCTATTGCAACCTGAAGTCTGTTAGTGTGCGAAAGGGCCAGAAAGTGTCCACACGTCAGCCACTCGGCACCGTTGGATCCGACAATATCCTGCAGTTCCAGCTACGACGCGAAACGGCCAAACTGAACCCTGAGGTGTGGCTGGGACGTTGATCTGAAGACAAAATTACAGACACAACCCATCGAGCAGGTGCATGTACAACAGCATGGCCTGCTCGATTTCGTTAACACAGATGTACTCGTCGGCACTGTGAGAACGAGCGCTTTCGCCCGGACCGAGCTTAAGTGAGGGGAAGGGCATGAGGGCCTGGTCCGACAAAGTGGGCGAACCGAAGGGCATAAGTCCGAGCGACTCGCAACGCCGAACGAGAGGATGCTCGCGCGGAATGCTCGAGGAATGGAGGCGGAATGAGCGCGCCCGCAGCTCGCTCTTCGTGTGTTGACAGAGGAATTCGAACACGTCTTCGTTGCGATAGAGCTCGTTGGTGCGCACGTCGATGACAAATTCACAGCGGTCGGGCACCACATTGTGCTGGGTGCCGGCGCTGACCATCGTGACGTTCATGACCGTTGGCCCGAGCAACGGACTGACTTTTTCAAAGCGATAGTCGCGCAGGAAGCGCAGGTCGTCGAGCGCCTCATAGATGGCATTCACGCCTTCACCGCGGGCGGCATGGCCAGAAACACCGTGGGCAACTCCGTCGATGACCATCAGACCTTTCTCGGCAATAGCGGGCTGCAAGCCGGTCGGCTCGCCCACGATGGCCACACTGACAGGCGGCAACAAGGGCAGCACGCGACTGAAACCGTCCTTTCCAGACACCTCTTCTTCGGCAGACGCTACATATATTATATTATACGTGCGCATGCGACCCACCATGAGGCGGAACACCTGGAGCAACGAAACCAGCCCGCCTCCGCAGTCATTGGAGCCCAGTCCATAGAGGCGGTCGCCGTCGCGCAGCGGTTCAAACGGCTTGCGCGTCCATGTGGCGACAGGCTTCACGGTGTCGATATGGGCGTTGAGCATCAGCGTAGGGCGCGCCGGATCGTATTGAGGGTCGTCAATCCACAGGTTGTTGGCCTCGCGATGCGGCACAAAGCCATAGGCGCGTATCGTTTCTTCCATCACGTCGGCGGCGGCGTTCTCGCTTCGGCTCACGCTCGGCGTGGCGATGAGACGGGTGAGCAGGGCCACGGCATCTGAGAGATAATGGCTTGTCATTGTCATGCTATCTTGGGTATCTAAAGAATATCAACATTGAGAAATCGCTGAAAAGAGCTTCCCTTCCATCATTCCCACAACTCCTTCATCACGTCGAGCGAGCGCAGTTCCGGAAAACCGGGCACGTGGAGACGGTAATAATGCACCAGTACATCGACGATTCGGTTGCGGTCATCGTGGTTCATTTTGAAGAGGTGCATCGACTCATAGTTCATCCTCATCAGCGTACCTATGCGGGCTGCATCGACAGCGGGGATGAAGTCTGTGTGCATGGGCGCGTTCGAGGCAAAGGTTCCTGCTCGCAGGTCGAAGACGTCTCCATCATGGTAGTCCTCCAGGAAGGGGAAGAAACCTATGAACCGCGTGAGGCGCATCATGAAGACCAGGTGGAAGTTGGCAAACGATGTCGCGCAGCCGTCGAGCCACCGCAGACTGGCCTCCACGTAGGCAAAGAGCTGCGGATTGAGCTGCTCGCCGCGCGTGGCATGGCACAGGAACTCGGCCAGGAAAAGGGTTATGCTGAGCTTGGCCGCATGAAAGGGAATGGAAACATAGGGCGCAGCCAGCCTGACATCACGCAGATGGTGCAGATCCTGCTGCGGCCGCAGGTCCAGTTCTGCGTCTATCACCGTCATGGGCTGGAAATACTGCTTCTTGAGTTTGCCGCGCTGCGTGGACGGAATGGCCATCACCACGGACAGCCGCCCATGGTTCTCGGTGAGCAGGTCGACAATCATCTTGCGCTCTCCCAGCTTCAGGTTTCTAAGCACAATGGCTTTTGTCTTTGTCAGCATTGATGGTGCAAAAGTACAAAATTTCAGGCAGATAGCTAAAAAACTATGTGAAAAATTTTGCACATTCGGAAAAACTTCGTACCTTTGCACCCGCTTAACAGGCGATGGTCCCTTCGTCTATCGGTTAGGACGAGAGATTTTCATTCTCTAAAGAGGAGTTCGACTCTCCTAGGGACTACCAGTTCCGTCATCGCGCAGCGATGCGCTGACAAGAGATTCCCTCTGGGTGCTCTTGGAAAAGGTGGCGGAGGATTTATATCGAATCCGCCGAGGGCTGCCTTTGCCGCGTAAGACCCATAGGCCTAAAAAACAACAATTTAAATCATTTAAAAACAAAATGGCAAACCACAAATCATCACTGAAGAGAATTCGTCAGACGAAGACTCGTACACTGCGCAACCGTTACTATGCCAAGACCATGCGTAACGCCGTGCGCAAACTGCGTGCCATGACCGACAAGGACGAGGCCGCCAAGCTCTTCCCCGCTGTTCAGAAGATGCTGGACAAGCTGGCAAAGAAGAACATTATCCACAGAAACAAGGCAGCCAACCTGAAGTCGAGCCTTGCACAGCACATCAATAAGCTTGGATAAGGAATAAGACTTTTCATAGGCAAAAGGGTCGCAGCCGCGAGGTTGCGGCCCTTTTTCGTTTTGCGCAGAAATTTAAGTTTTTTAGCAAGAAAAGACGCTTTTATTTGCCAATTTTTTCGTAACTTTGCAACCTATTTAGGAAACAAACAAGAAATGGAAGATATTCTGAACAACGAGGCGAACTATTCAGCCAGTAACATTCAGGTGCTCGAAGGACTTGAAGCAGTGAGGAAACGCCCAGCTATGTACATTGGCGACATTAGCGAGAAGGGCCTCCACCATCTGGTGAACGAAACGGTAGACAACTCAATAGACGAAGCGATGGCGGGCTTTTGCACCCACATCGAGGTCACCATCAACGAGGACAACTCCATCACCGTGCAGGACAACGGCCGCGGCATTCCCGTGGACGAGCACGAGAAGATGCACAAGTCGGCCCTCGAGGTGGTCATGACGGTGCTCCATGCCGGCGGTAAGTTCGACAAAGGCAGCTACAAGGTGAGCGGCGGTCTGCACGGCGTGGGCGTCAGTTGCGTCAATGCGCTCTCCACAAGAATGCTCTCGCAGGTTTACCGCGACGGCAAAATCTATCAGCAGGAATACGAGCGCGGCATCCCGCTCTACCCTGTCAAGGTGGTTGGAGAGACCGAACTGCGAGGCACACGACAGCAGTTCTGGCCCGACAACACCATCTTCACCACCACTGAATACAAGTACGACATCATCGCCAAGCGCATGCGCGAGCTGGCTTATCTGAATGCCGGCATCACCATCACGCTGCGCGACATGCGCCCTGATGAAGAAGGCAAGACCAAGGAGGAGGTGTTCCACGCCAAGGACGGACTGAAAGAGTTCGTGCGCTACATCGACCGCCACCGCACACATCTGTTCGACGACGTCATCTACCTGAAGACCGAGAAGCAGGGCATCCCCATCGAGGTGGCCGTGATGTACAACACCGACTACTCGGAGAACATTCACTCCTACGTGAACAACATCAACACCATAGAGGGCGGCACCCACCTCACTGGTTTCCGCATGGCGCTCACGCGCACGCTGAAAGCCTATGCCGACGCCGACCCGAACATATCAAAGCAGATTGAAAAGGCCAAGATAGAGATTGCCGGTGAGGACTTCCGTGAGGGACTCACAGCAGTCATCAGCATCAAGGTGGCCGAACCGCAGTTCGAGGGACAGACCAAGACGAAGCTCGGCAACAGCGAAGTGGCCGGCGCAGTGCAGCAGGCCGTGGGCGAAGCCCTTTCAAACTATCTGGAGGAGCACCCCAAGGAGGCACGCCAGATCTGCGACAAGGTGGTGCTGGCCGCAACGGCCCGTATAGCCGCTCGCAAGGCCCGCGAGAGCGTGCAGCGCAAGAACCCCATGAGCGGAGGAGGACTGCCCGGCAAGCTGGCCGACTGTTCCAACCGCGACCCCAAGCAGTGCGAGATATTCCTCGTGGAGGGTGACTCCGCCGGTGGCTCCGCCAAGCAGGGACGCGACCGCTACACACAGGCCATCCTGCCGCTGCGAGGAAAGATCCTGAACGTAGAGAAAGTGCAGTGGCACCGCGTGTTCGAGGCCGAGTCTGTGATGAACATCATACAGAGCATTGGCGTTCGCTTCGGCGTAGACGGCGAGGCCGACCGCGAAGCAAACATCGACAAGCTGCGCTATGACAAGATCATCATCATGACCGACGCCGATGTCGATGGCTCACACATCGACACGCTCATCATGACACTGTTCTACCGCTTCATGCCGCGCGTCATCGAAGACGGACACCTCTACATCGCTACGCCCCCGCTCTACAAGTGCACGTTCAAGAAAATCAGCGAATACTGCTACACCGAGCAGCAGCGACAGGCCTTCATAGACAAATATGTGGCAGGCGACGAGAACAGTTCGGCCCTCCACACCCAGCGCTACAAAGGTCTGGGCGAGATGAATCCCGACCAGCTCTGGGAGACTACGATGGACCCCAAGACGCGACTCCTCAAGCAGGTGACCATCGAGAATGCCGCCGCTGCCGACGAGATTTTCTCCATGCTGATGGGCGACGACGTGGAGCCACGCCGCGAATTCATCGAGCAAAACGCCACCTATGCCAATATCGACGCATAAATAAGACACGTACAACAAAGCCAGCCCCCAGCAGAACACTGAAGGGCTGGCTTTCTTCTTTCTACGGCAAGACGCCCCTACATCATCATCAAACGCTACACAACATACACTTATCGGAAATGAAAAATACCCTCTTCGTGCTGCTGTCAGCATTCTTCAGCCTCACCACCACGGCCAACGTGCCGCTGAAAGCGCCCAAGTGGAAGCTGCTGACCATGTACTACAACCGCCCCGCCACCTTTTTCGAGGAGTCGCTGCCCATCGGCAACGGCCGTCAGGGAGCGCTCATCTACGGCGACCCCGCAGACGATGTCATCCACCTGAACGACATCACGCTCTGGACGGGACAGCCCGTCGACCAGCGCGAAGGGGAAGGGGCGGCGGCGTGGATTCCGCGCATCCGCGAGGCACTGTTCCGCGAGGACTACCGCGCGGCAGACTCCCTGCAACTGCATGTCCAGGGTCACAATTCGCAGTTCTACCAGCCCCTCGCCACCATGCATCTGCGCGACCTCACCGAGGGCACCGTGGAGAACTACCGCCGGGGGCTCAGCCTCGACAGCGCACTGGTGCAGATCGCGTATCGCAAGGGCGGTGTCAACGTGCGCCGCGAGTATTTCGCCTCTCATCCAGAGCAGATGATTGCCATCCGTCTTGTGGCCGACCGCGCCCGCAGCCTGTCGCAAGAGCTCACCATCACGTCGCAGGTGCCCCACACGGCCAAGGCCTCGCTGCCCCGTCCGCGCGTCTTTGCCAACGGCAGCACGCTGGGCTGGGAGGGAGAGATCACCATGACGGGCCACGCCATCGGCGACCCCATGGAGAGCATCCACTTCTGCTCGCACGTACTGGTGCGGACGCCCGACGGACAGGTCACCGCCAGCGACTCCACGCTCTGCATCACCAACGCCTCGGAAATCATCATCTACTTCGTCGACCGCACCAGCTTCAACGGTGCCCGCCAGCATCCGGTCAGCAATGGTGCGCCCTATCTGGAGACTGTCGCCGACGACGCCTGGCGACTGGTGGACAAAAACTACAACTCGCTGCGTGAGCGCCATGTGAAGGACTATGAGCGATTCTTCGACCGCGTGGAGCTGCAGCTGGGCAAGCAAGAAAAGCACTACGCAGGCGGAAACTGCTTCGCCGTGGACGCTGGCTATGAGGACGGAATCATGCCGGTGGACGAACTGCTCAGGGAATATACCGACCACGGCGGGCAATCGCGCTATCTGGAGGAGCTCTACTTCCAGTATGGCCGCTACCTGCTCATCAGCTGTTCGCGCACGCCGGGCGTTCCCGCCAACCTGCAAGGACTGTGGACACCCCACAAATGGTCGCCCTGGCGCGGCAACTACACCATGAACATCAACCTGGAGGAGAACTACTGGCCGGCCTTCGTGGCCAACCTGAAAGAGATGGCCGAGCCATTGGACGCTTTCGTTGCGTCGCTGGCCGAGAACGGATGCCACACCGCCCACCACTTCTACGGCATCGACAGCGGCTGGTGCGCATCGCACAACAGCGACATCTGGGCCATGACCAACCCCGTGGGCGAGCAGAATGAGAAGCCTGAATGGGCCAACTGGAACATGGGCGGTGCATGGCTCGTACACACGTTGTGGGAGCGCTACCTGTTCACCGCCGACAAAACGTACCTGCAGAACGTGGCCTTCCCGCTGATGAAAGGGGCGGCGGAGTTCTGTCTGGACTGGCTCATAGAGAACCCGAAGCACAGGGGCGAGCTGATAACCGCACCAAGCACATCGCCCGAAAACGAATATGTCACCGACAAGGGCTACCACGGCATGACCTGCTACGGCGGAACTGCCGACCTGGCCATCATCCGCGAACTGCTCACCAACCTCTGCACTGCCTGCCGCATCCTGGACATCGAGCCCGAGCTGCAGGCCAGAGCCGCCGACGCCCTGCGCCGCCTGCACCCCTACACCATTGGCAGTGAGGGCGACCTGAACGAGTGGTTCCACGACTGGAAAGACTACGACCCGCACCACCGACATCAGTCGCACCTCATCGGTCTTTACCCGGGCAACCACCTGCTCCGCGAGGGATCCTCAACCGAAATCGGAGGAAACAAGGCCGCTCTCATGGATGCCTGCCGGCAGACGCTTGTGCAGAAAGGCGACGAGACCACGGGCTGGAGCACGGGCTGGCGCATCAATCTCTGGGCGCGACTTCACGATGGCGAGCAGGCCTACCACATCTTGCAGAAGCTGCTCACCTACGTCTCGCCCGACGGCTACGACGGTCCCGACAAGCGCCGTTCCGGCGGAACCTACCCCAACCTGATGGACGCCCACCCGCCATTCCAGATCGACGGCAACTTCGGCGGTACGGCCGGCATGTGCGAAATGCTCATGCAGAGCCAGACCGACGGACAGACCTGCACCATAGAACTGCTGCCCGCCCTGCCGCAGGCATGGAACGAAGGCAGCGTGGGCTGGCTATGCGCCAGAGGCGGCTTCGAGACCAACTTCAGCTGGAAAGACGGACTCGTGACGCGACTGGCCATCCTCTCACGCGATGGCGGTACGGTACTGCTGCGCTACAACGGCATGGAGCAGACGCTCAAGCTGAAACCCCACGAGGTGAGGCAGATAAGCATCAAGACACGGAAAACCACCAAGAAGGAAAGCAAATGAACCGTTCACGTCGACGCCACGGCAGCAGACGGAACAGAAAACAACAACAGGATGAACCAAGAAACCCAGAACCAAGTGACCGCGAATGGCAGCAGCACGGCTGCCAGAAAGAAGAACGAAGGCCTGCAGATACAGGTCATCACCGTGGAGAGCATCAAGAGCGTAGCCCGGCAGTCATGCAGCATCGGCAACGAACTACTGGTTCTCGACGACCTGGCGCAGATGCCGTGGCCCACATCGCCGCGACGCATGAAGTGCATCCTGCTGGCCCTCTGCCTCAAAGGCAAGGCGCAATACAGCATGGACACCGAGGAAAGGATGGTGAAACCGGGAGATGTGCTCATCGTCAACGAGGGAACCATTGTCGACAACTACATGTTCAGCAGCGACTTCAACGGCATCGCCATCCTGATGAACACCGACTTTTTCCAGGAAATCATCAAGGGCATACACGAGCTGTCGCAGCTGTTCCTGTTCTCGCGTGCACACCCCGTGTTCAGCCTCAGCAACGAAGAGGTGTTCGCCATTCAGGCCTATTTCCGCGCCATCAAGTACCGCGTGGAGGATGCCGGCCACCATTTCCGCCGCGAAGTGGTGTGCTCGCTCATGATGACGATGGTCTATGACGTGAGCAATGTCATCTACCGCCTGCTGCAGGTCAACGACACGCCGCAGACGCGCGCAGAGAGTCTCTTCGCCAGATTCATCCGGCTGGTGGAGCAGAACTTCAGGAAGGAGCGCCGCGTGGGGTGGTATGCCGAGCAGCTGTGCATCACGCCCAAGTACCTGTCGGAGACGGTCAAGCTGGTGAGCCGCCGCACGCCCAACGAATGGATTGACAATTATGTGACGCTGGAGATAAGGGTCCTGCTGAAGAATTCGTCCATGAGCATCAAGGAGATAGCGCAGAACCTGAACTTCCCCAACCAGTCGTTCCTTGGCAAATACTTCAAGGAACATGTGGGCATGTCGCCCAAGGAATACCGCAGAAGCTGAATGCCTCCATGGCTTCTTGTCATTTGAGTCGGATGGCATCCGACCCATCGCCAATGCTTATTTGCCAAAGGAAAGGCACGGCCTCACTTTCGCAACATAAATCTACATCAATCCACCATGAATTTCCTTACCAGAACATCCATGTCAGATTGATGTAGATTGACGTTATATCACCTAAAACGCTCAT